>JADMIO011418005.1_pt1 | contig 31384 bp, 22 predicted proteins | sample 8958161 | NCBI WGS metagenome assembly JADMIO01 (sample SAMN16585339, study PRJNA669376) | soil metagenome | isolation source: Crop rotation soil | place: USA: Cullars Rotation, Alabama | collected 2011 | reverse complement strand
CCGATATCACCTCGAGTTCCTCTTCGCCTCGAGGCGTCCGAAAAGTAACCACGTCTCCCGGGCGCTTGCCGAGCAGAGCGCGAGCGCGTGGCGCCACGAACGCAATCCGTCCGCTGGTCGCATCCGCTTCGTCGACGCCGACGATGTCGATCTGCCGCGGCTGCGGCGAGTCGCCTTGCACCACCACACGCGCTCCGAATCTCACCTCATCGGAGGACCGCCGCTCCGAATTGTCCACGAGTACGGCGCCGGCCAGTCGAGCCTTCAGCTCTTGAATCCGGGTCTGAAGAGCCGCGCGCGTCGCCGCCGCGTCTGGGCTCGCCTCCAACGGGATCGATGAACGCGATGCTTCCAATGCACCCAGTTCGGAGCGCAGCAACGCGGGTCCCCGGGGCGTGACGTAATTCGGCGTACCGGCGGGCAGCGGAGCACGAGGTGCGATGAGCGGAGGATCTTCCGCGCCATCGCCCTTGATGAAAGCCCTGCTCACCCTGCGAGCATGCCATGCACGGTGGCTCGAACGGCCTTCTTGCCGGAGCGTTCGCGCCATGCGATGTGCCGGTCACACCGGTCCCCTCGCCGACGCTTGTTTTCTAGAAGCGGAAGTTCAAGGCGGCCCGAAGTGACTGGAACTTGAATTTATCGGTTCGACGGATGTCGGTGCCGGCCGCGTTCGTCAGAATGAACGGGTTGGTCGCCGGAGCCGGACCCTGGGCGCGGACGGTGAACTTGCCTCGATCGTCGAGGCTCGTGAACAGGTACTCGCCCGACAAGCTGACGCGCTCCATCAACTTGAACTCGATGCCGCCGCCTGCCTGAAAACCGTAGACCATGGCGTCCTCGTCGCGGACAAAGGTGTTCACGGTGTTGCTCGACCCGAAGTCGTATTCGAGATCGCCGATGACGCCGCCGCCGGTGCCGTAAATCAGGAATCGCTCGGCCCCGAATCCGATCCGCGCGCGTAGCGCGGTGCTGTGATCGATCTGGCGGGTCATTGTGTAGAAAGCGGGTGTGGTGCTGAAACCTGCGACGTGATCCTCGATCTTGTGCTTGGAATACTCGCCTACCACGCCGAACACGAGCGCTCCCATCTGCCAGTCGTAGCCAATCCGCCCGCCGTAGTCGGCTCCATCATCGTCCGCGATGCATCCACGGTCCGGGGTCGAACCGTTCGCACCACCTCCGCAGAAGCCCGGAGCGAACGCATTCGCTCCTGCCGCGGTAGTGACGGTGTCGGAGAAGTTGCCATCGAGGTTCTTATCGAAGACCAGGGTTTCGCTCGAATCGTCCTTCTGGGTTGCCTTCCCGAAGTGTCCCGAAATGTACGGCCCCTTCCACGTCTGCGCCTCCGCGGCGCTCAGGCTGAAAACGGTGACGATTGCGGCTCCAGCAACGAGGGACTTCAATGTCTGCATGATTTCTCCAGAGAAAGACGACGATCAAAGAACGTCAAGACGTCTATCTCTTGCACGGCGGATGCCACCCAGCGCCTGGGTGTGAAGTCCGTTCACCGCTGCGCCTCCCGAAGGGCATCCTTCAGGCGGTGGATTCCTGACGGAAACGCTCTTCCCGGAAGGGATCGCCCCGCATGTGGTACCCGAGTTGCTCCCAGTAGCCGGCTTTGTCCGCCTCCATGAAGATGAGCCCCCGAATCCACTTGCAGCTCTTCCAGGCGTAGAGGTGCGGGACAACGAGGCGTAGCGGGCCGCCGTGTTCGTTCGAAATGTCCTCGCCGTTGCGGCGCATGGCCAGGAGCACGTCGTCCCGGTCCAGATCAGCGATCGGCAGGTTCGTCGAGTAACCGTAGCGCTGCTCGCCAAGATGGCCCACGGCCATCACGTGAGTGGCCTCCGGGATCGGCTTCGCCCTTGAGAGGACCTCGCGGATGGGCACGCCTTCCCAGCGATTGTCGAACGTGCTCCAGCGGGTCACGCAATGGAAGTCGGTCACGATCTCCACTCGAGGCAGCTCGGTCATCTGCGTCCAGTTCAGTGTCAGGGGCGCTTGGACGAGGCCCCCGGTCTTGAAGTGCCACGTCGTCGGATCGAAGACCGGATCGGCGCCGACGTGCAGCACCGGCCATTTGAGGGAGGCCGACTGACCGGGCGGCAGGCGACCCTCCTCGCGCATGCGCTTCTCGAGGAGTTGCCGGGGTTCTTCGCCCTTCAGGTAGCTGGAGTGCACCACGGGACGACTGTACGCCAATGCGACCGACGATCAACGGCCGTCTCGAGCGCGTCCTACTTGCGTGCCTCGTTCACCTTCTCGAGTAGAAATTCCGGTGCGAGGTCGGCGCCATTTGGCCACTCAAGAGTGTGGAAGTCCGGATTGATCGTGAAGTTGTTGAAGAACTCCAGATCACGCAGAGGTTCGAAGATCGGGCCGGAAAGCTCAGAGAGGTCAACTTCGCCTTGGCGGCCGTCGTCGTAACTCAACCAGAGGCGATGGTCGCCTACCGCTCGCGCGTCGATGAGTTGGGGAGTTGTCATTCGAGTGGTTCTATCGGCTGAAGTGGTTCGTGATTTTTGGCTCGCTCCCAGTCGTCGTATGGGTGGTCCTATTTCTTCTCCGGCAACCGCGGAACCCACTCACGCTGTTTCGATCCGCCGACCTCGCCCGCGGACACCAGCAATTCGAAGTTTCCGTCTCCGTCCATGTCGTAGTACGCCCATCCCCACTCTGCGGCCTGCATGCCCTCCCATGTCCATGGACCGGCCCGCACCCAGACGCAGAAGACCGGGCCATCATTCAGCCGATAACGGACCACCTCTCGAGCCACGATGGAGTCGCGCATAACCTGGAGGCCGCGATCCGTCTCCATTGCTGTAACGAGCCACGCTGAGTCGTGTGTCGTCGGTTGGAAAGAGTCGGCCTTGACGACCCAATCTGCAGTTCGCACTTCCCACGTTCTGCGCGTCTGCGCAGACCCGATGTCCGACCAGCCGGGCACGCGCCAGCCAGTGTCGTTGATCGACGCGAGGACGCGTGGCTCTAGCCGCGACGTTGAGGGAGTCGTGCGGTGGCGCGGCCGCGGTCTCCATTTGAGCGCCGGCGTTGAAGAAAGAGTCTCGACTCTCTCCAGTCCTTCAAATGTTCCATCACCGTCTTGATCGTAGATAGCGTACGTCTTGGCATCGACGTCTTGATTGCGACGATACAGCGTCGTGAACAGGCGGAAGCAGTAGGGCTTCGAACCCGATTCCGAGTACGAGATCCACGACCTCACGACGACGAGTTCTTCTTCGATGCGGACGGCGTTGCCCTCGCGCAAGGCGGTTTCGACGAGGACAGGCGTGTAGTCGCCGAGATCGGGCGGCGACTCCTCAATGAAGACTCTCGACCGCTCGGTGTCGAAGTAGTAGGGAATACCGTCGACGAGCTTGCCGCGAGTCCTTGGTTCGTGCGCCTTGTAGGCGTGATCGAGCCCGGGAAACTGCCAACCCGAAGTCTTGATCGTGAGCTCGGGCTCGACGGCCGCTGCCGGGAGCACCGGTACGATGATCTGCGATGCGAGCGCGAGCCATGTGAGCATCAAGCGCATAGCGTAACCCGGCTTCGACCGACGGGACGCGCGCGAAGCACAGGGTCACCCGGATTGTTCAGATGCTGGCGGAGTTGAGGAGGTAGGCGTGCTCTCGCGCTGGATCGACGTCAGCGTGATCACCACCGACGGCATCTCCCGATCTATCGCGTCGGCGATGATCTTGGCGCTCTTGAAGGCTGGCTGGTCATGAATGCGGTTCAACCTTTGCCACGCGAGGATCGGCAGGACCGCGGGCAGCAGTGCGAAAAGCAGCGAAACTGTTTTCAGGTAGGTGAAGTAGGCGAGAACCAAAGCGGCGACGACCGAGAGCACGATGTGCCCCATGGCCTTGTCGCCGCGTTCGCGCCAGAGCCGTTGCTCGGGCGTTGACGCCGCCGCGAACTGTTCGTCAAACCACTCGTCGGGCCAATCCAGTTCGTTCGACACGAGGGAGTAGTCGCCCGGCGGAACGTCGGTCTCGGCGCCCATGTGCGGGTACTTGGAGATATCGAGGGCGCCGATGAAGGCCTCCTCGCCCGCGAACCGAAGTCGGCCGGACGGAACGTGGAATAACTCCATCCGTTGAGGTGGGTCGAAGAAGCGCAGAAGGTGTGCGGGAGGCGCCTCGTCTACGAAGAGATGAAGCAGATAGGCACCGTCCCCGCCGGTTTGCCAGCGCCAGAGGTCTCCGCGGGCGACTGCTGCCTCGGCTTCACGCTCGCATGGGCCTACGCCCTTGCACCTTGACAGCACTTCCAGGCATGAGGGATCGCCCAACGAAACCGTGGCAACGTCCGTTCCGGCTGCCAATACCGCGCGCATTCAGGGCCGGGAGCGCAACCCGATATCCGTCGTTCGTCCGACCCCTGAGCCATCAACTGGGTTGCTACATCCAGCCCCCGCCTGACTCAAAGATGAGCCGCGAATTACGCAAGCCGGTGTCCGCTCGAACCCCGACACGAAGTCCGAGTAGCGGAATTCGATCTAAGAACTTGCTCCCGGTGAGTTTCATGCGAAAGCGAAGGCCCCCCTCGATCTCGACTGGACCAATGCGCTTGTCGTCCTTATCCCACCGTTGGCCGATCGCTACATACCAGTCTTTGTGGCGCCCTGCCAATGACGGCGTGATCAGGATGTCGGCTCCGGCCCAATCCGTCGAGAGGCCACTTACCTTAAGCCCAATGTTCCAGGCCACGAGCGGTACTCGGCGAAATCCGACCTCGCCAAAAAGTGGGACAGTTCCAACGATCGAGTCACCCGCTACCGAGTCGCGTCGATAGGCAAGCGTCATCAACATGCCCGACAGGAGGGTAGAGCCAAAGCCTGGCCTCTTCCGGGGGTCGTGATCTCCGAGTGGTCCTGTGATGCTGCCTTCTGGAAGGAGCCGATATTCCCGAACACAGTCCGCCATCTTGTCTTCCGGAGCGGGGCACGGTGAGTCCGGCCACCGCCCGACACCTCCTTCCCACAGGGCTCGCTCACTGCGCGATCTAGGCGTATTTGGAAACACGCGAGCCCATGGGTGCAAAGCCCTTGTTGGCTTGCTCATAGACGCGTCGTAGCCAGCCGCAAAAGTCCCGCTCGCGAAGTTGTCGCGGAGCCCCCAGGCATCATTGATAGCGCGGTTCACGTCGTAGCCGGGCGTATAAAAGCCGTCGCCGTTTCTATCTGGAACGGAGGCGTGTTTGTCCTCCTCGACGAGCACCGTGAGCGGGAGCCGCAGGCCGATCGCCCGCTCCCCGTTCCGTCCTACACGCAAGACGTTGTCTAGGCCGAAGTTGCCGTGTGCCGCTCCTTGGACCTCGGTGACACGCACTTCCCACTGACCGGAATTCGTGGCAGGCTCCGCATTCACTACGTAAAAAGAGAGCAATATCTCCTCAAGGTCGCCGCAATGTCCCGCATCGTGTGAGTAGTAGAACGAGTATCGGATTGCGAAGGTTGTTCGTGCCCGGACCGGTTGTCGCCCGTCAGGCTCCTGTTCGCTGCTCCAGTAGACCGTCGGACGCCCCGTGGGCTGGGCGCGCCCCTTTAGCGGAACCGGGTGGCAAGTCTCCACCACTGGGCCGCGTGGCGAAGGGTACTCTTCCGGTGCGGTTGCGTAGTTCTCGTCGGGCGAAAGCCAAAGAATGGGCGCCGCGCACTGCGCAATGCGCTCGATCGTTGGCCTTTCCGCGCCCAGGTAGACAACGTTCTCCACGATGGGCAAGCCAGAAATGCAATATGACTGGTCAGCGTCGGATGGCACCGCGCCGGTGATTGATGCCGCCAGAATCCAAGTGTTCAGAATCGTTGACATGGGGCACTCCGTTGTTTGGGCGAGGATGACCAGGGGGCTTCATGAGGGGCTGTCGCGCTGACCGGATCGAGAACCTGCTACGGGTGTCTTGCTGCTCGCCAGCTCTCGAAATCCATCCACACACGATCGGTCGTCCTCCTGTCGAACACCTTTACCGTCGGCACCTTTGGGCTTTTCTCCGAGAACAATTGGAGCGTCACCGTTCCGCACTCCGGCGCAAAGGCTTCGATTGGGTACGAGTAAAGACCCTCGTAGGTCGCGTCCGTGGCCTTGACGAAGTAGTTGTTCACGTTAACGAGACGCGCGATCTTCGAGGGCTGAATAGGTTCAATCACTTTGGACCCGCACATCACCGTCATTCGCAGGAAGTCCGTCTTGAACTTCATCGTCGCCTGGCCGGTGTTGTAGTTGCCGCTCGCCGCCGATAACCCGCGGCCGAGCGCCGACCAGAAGGTCTCGCGCAACTTGGGCGTGGCTCGTATGGTGACGACCGCCTGGTATTCGCCGACGTACTCCTGCCAGTTGTAGAGGTTTGCGCTCGGATCGAACGTGTCGTCCTGTTGTTTCGTCCGCTTTTCTTTCGACCTGACCGCTTCCGCACGGTCTTCATCGCCGCGATACAGGAGCATCGGAGTCAGCACCCCAACGTCGTAGTCCCCTGCGCCGAAGACATACGGTTTCAAGTCTCGCTTGGTCGTTCTCGCCGCCTCGCGAATCGCTTCAATGGGGAAGGGTTGAGAGGGTTCCACCGGTAGCAGCCTCGCTTCAGGAATCGTCTTCTTCGCGGCCGCTGCTTTCGCATCTTCAAGAACTTTGAGGGTCTCCTCGATCCGAACGATTCCGGAGACTCCTGGCCCGCCGTTGTCCAAATCGCCGAAAGTCGTGATGCCCACGACCTCTCCGATGGAGTTGAAGAGCGGCCCGCCTGAGTTCCCGTGATTGATGTTGACGTCGGAAAGAATGGCTCTCGCCTCCACCTTGCTCGCGATGCCGGTGGTCAGGATCTTCTTCTGGTTGAGCGGGCTTCCGATCGTGAAGACTCGCTCGCCTTCCTCGACGGTGGGGTTCGCCTTCGAGATCGTCGCGCTCGCAGCCTCCGGGATCGCGGAGATGTTCGCCCAGACCACGGCCACGTCCTTCAAGGGATCAGATGCGAGCAGCACCGCCGGGATCTTCCGTGCGGAATCGAACTGAACCGCGATGTATTCGGAGGGGCCGACAACGTGGTGGTTCGTCATGATGAGGCCTGTCGGGTCCACGATGAATCCGGTTCCGTGGCCCGTTTCGCTCCAGACGGTCACTACCGTTGCTTGGAGCTTCTGGAACTGGCTCGTCATCTCGTCTTTGACGCGCGTTCGTGCTCCGGCCGTTCCGCCGCTCGCCGCTTGAATCATCGCGAGCATGACTTCGTCTGGAACGCCAGCCCCCTTCAGTTGCTGGAGAGATGCAGGCGAGGTGTCGAAGCGGGACGTCGAGCCCGAGATCTTCGCGACGATGAGTGCCGGGCTGAGGCCCGCCTTGACCAAGCCGACGATGTCATCGTTCGTTAGTGGAGGAGCCTCTTGCGCGCGCAGCGCAGTGGCTCCGAGGAACACGACTACGAGAAACAATGAAATCACTCTTCGCATGGCGCCCCTCGAAGAAGTGACCGCCGGCTGCTCGAAACGAAGAGGCGGACGACGATCTGAATACCGACTGGATGCCTGAATGATACGGTGTCTCTGGGTGAGTCACAAAGAGAGGCTCGCGGCATAGGGACTCCCGCCCAAACGAGGCGGGAGTACGCGAATGGCATGGAACCATGTGACCCGGGTCTCCGGCTAGCGGCGGTTCCCGTCTCGGATTCCGTAGAGCACGTATGCATTCTTCGATCGGGTTTCGCTGCCGACGCGAAGCGGCTCATTGATCGGCGCCGGCTCGGTGACATTGGCGTTGGCGGGTGTTGTCTGAACGGTTCCGCCGCCAGTAAGCGCACCACAGTATGGGCCGCACGCGAACGCATCGTGGTACCCAGTGTTGCTGATGCTGTGGGCATGGCCACTGTCGTTGTGCCGATGCGTCTGAAACTGATCCATTTGGTACGTCCCCACGTGGTTCTTGTCGCCGTTTGGGTATCCAGGCGCGCCTGGGACCAACTCCCTGCCATCGATATCGGAGTCCCGATATTTGTCGTTTCGTTCCTGATTCCAACCACGCATTCCTACACCGCGCAGATCCGGAACGCGGAACTTGCCCGCCGTTTGGCTGCCCCAGAGGTCCGAGATTGCGGCGAAGAGCCGGGGGTAGGCGGTCTGGTCATACTCCTTACCATCGCAGGGCAGCCACCCCTTCGGCAATTTCTCACCGGCGAAGGTTCGGACTTCGCCTGTGTAGGCGCCGTCGGGAAGCAGGTCGGGCTCCACGACGGAAAGAGTCGCGGCAGATTTCAAGCGTCTCGCCGGGTTCTCGCTCTCTCGATCGTGCGCTTGGGACGCGCCCAAGACAGTTAGCTGCGTGAGCAAGAGAAATGGGAGCGCGGCAGTGCATAGCAAGAGTCGTGAGAGTTTCATTGTGTCCTCGTGTGTGAAGTGGGGGAACGGAAGCGAGATCTGATGGACCCGCAGACGCATAGACGGAACAAGGTGATGCGATTCCGTCCCTATGAGGCCGTTTGACGAACGTCCTCGCAGTGTCCGCCTAAGTCCCGCGGTGCCGGCGGCAGTCCGTACTCTCCCGACCGGTCTCGGGGTACCGCGCCCCCCGAGTGCCGGTCACGTCGGTTGCTACCTCTCGTCCGTGAGAGTGCGGGACTCCACGAAACGCGCGAATCGCCGTCCATCCGGGTGAGGACGGCGATTGGGCCGTCACGATTTGATTGGAGTCCCGCCTTGAATCTCACGCCCGAGAACGCAACCGACGCGCCCGCCACTTCCGTCGCGCCCGAACGTCCACTCCTCGATCACGAACGCCTCGACTGCTACGCGGTCGCCATCGAACTCGCCGCGATGGTGCCGGGCCTCACGAAGACGGCCCGCCCGTCGCTGCGCGATCAGCTCGAACGCGCCGCCGCGTCGATCGCGCTCAACCTCGCCGAAGGCTGCGGCCGACGCACAAGACGCGACCGCCTCCACTTCTTCTCGATGGCCCAAGGCTCCGCGACGGAATGCGCCGCGGCCATCGATCTCCTCCGCGTGAACGGCCACGTCACGCCGGCGGACGCGACGCGCGCGAAGCACAAGGTCACGCGGATTGTTCAGATGTTGGTGGGGTTGAGGCGCTAGTCGGCCCGAATCGCCAACAACTCGCAAAACGCAACACGCACCCAATCGCGAATTCGGAGGATCTCATTTCTATCGGTGGGAGTATGTGTTGAGACGTTGGAACGCGAATAGACGGAGCGAACAAAGGAGCCGACAATCTCGTCAACGGCATCCGCAGCCGATTCCGGCGCTTGGGCTGCCGTCCTAGAAACGCCACGCTTGCGGAGGATGTACCGTACCTTCTGTTTCATGGTCGGGCCGGTGGTGTCCTTCTCCAACTTAAACCCCGGCTCTCCTTTGACGTCATCGTCGGGGGCCAAGTGATCTAGCGTCTCGCGCAGACTCTCCCTCAGGTCCGTTGCAGGTCCTCGCCACGACAATCGATCTGCGGTCTGGAGATCTCGAATGGCCTGTTCGTATGAGCGCGCGGCGGATGGGAGTAGCGTCGCCAGAGTTTTCATTATCAATGCGTCCACAGCATCGGGAGCGCGCGCCGTCGGCGTTGACTCCCCTAGGAGCGCTTGGGCCTCGGCGCTTGAGAAGTCTCCGCGAAGTCCCTTGAGGCACGACCGGTATGTAAGGGGCACGCTGTTCTTGCGAGCAATCCCAAGGAGCTCCTGCATCCCGACATCGATCGCGGACAATAGCGATGATTCGATTCCGCCCAAGACCAGCGACTCTCTCGCCTGCCTGAAATAGTGATCGACAATTGCTCGTGCATCCTGCTTCGGGCCTTCCTGGTAGACCTGTACCGACTGAACGCCACGAATACGCTTGTCAAGGCGCTCGAGCCGTTCATTCAGGTCACGAACAACCTCCAGCATGGGTCGTAGCTACTTCTTGGTCTTTGGGAGGTTGTGCACGACCAGGTTGTAGCCCACGGGGTTGAGTCGATACTTGCCATATCCGCCGGAATCGAAGTAGCCAGCGGCGCGTGCATTCACTAGCACCTGCGCGATCCGCGCGGGCAGTTTGTACTGAGCTTGCTTGAAGTACTTCTCAAGGTCTGCTGTGGCGATTTCTTTCTTGCGTTCGGTTGGAGGGGCCATCGCGTCGAGGTAGTACGCGACAACACAGGCCATCTCGACGGCACTGGTCGGGGCTTTTTGCTCCTTGAGCCCCCTGATGTCTGGGAAGGTGGGGTTCCCGCGATCCGGAGTGCTGGCCTCGGCTGGCGCACGCAGAAACGTCTCCCTGGCATCGCTTGCGAACCAAGGAAGTCCCAAGTGCTCAGCCGCAGCGCGAAGTGCCGTGAATCGGGCCCCCTCTTCGATCGACTCTAGAGCAGCGACTATTCCATCGATTGCCTGTCCCAGCGTGCCCTTGTTGCCACCGGTCATCCTGCACCTCCATGCGCGCAGCGTCGTCGCGCCGAAATCGGGCCAGAGTCTAGTTGGGGTCCAGGTGCGTGACCTCTCGTGCTTCACCAGAAGTAGACGAGTCCGTCCACGGACCAGACGCGTTCGCTGCCTCCAACGGGTTGCTCTTCGCGACGACGGGCCAAGTAGTTTCACCTCTTCGAGTCGTGGTGAGCGGGGCACTCACCCAGAGCGCAGAGGCCGTGATTTGTCAGGACCGCCCGTTCGTGCCGGTCTTTGAGTTCGGACGGCTGGACTCCCTCACTGATGCGAAGAACGACGAGAACGCCCTCGACCAAGCCGTCGAGGACGTTCGTGCGCTATCCGCCAGACTTCTTTGGCGACGCGCTTGGCGACGGCGAGGGTGACTCTCGAGGAGGGGCACCAGTCGCCTCTCGGAACGACTTCTCGAACTTGTCCACCTTGTCCTTGTCGAGTCCCATCTTCTCGCGGGCCTCCTTGTTCTCTTTGCTTTCTTTGTTCTTGTCGCCAGCCATTGCTTTTCCCTTTCCATGCATGAGCACGCGTCCTGGAGGGCACCAGTCCAACTGATGCTCCGCCATGGGACGCCTGATCTAGGGACGGCCCGATAGTTGTGTTTTCAACGATTTCGTTCAGATCACGCGCGCGACCTATCGGACGTGTACGTATACGACCGCGACGGCGGGCAAGTGGAGTCCGGGTATGAGCAAACGTGAGACGCTGGTTGCCGTACGTCGCGGTTACGAAGGCCAAGGCACCTTTCCTGAACGGAGGCGCGCCGAGCGGTAGCCTAGCGATCGCGGGCGGGGTCCCCGCGTCCGTTCATTCAAGACGCGTCGAGGCCCCCGTATGTGAAGGAAAGCCTGGGTGCCTTGGCCGTAGCTTCCAGTCACGGATGCGCTGGGATGCGCAGCGCTTGAACTTGGATCCCGGCCTTTGCCTTCAAACGGAGTTGGCACTCGTCAAGCTCTTCGACGGCGACTTCGCGCCCGGGTTCTCAGGAACACCGAGGTCGTCGGCGACGCTGAGGTTCTGGGCCCTTCTACGGACGAGTACGTGTACGACCGCGATGGCGGGTCGCTTCGACGGTCAAGCAGACGGACTGCGCTCAGCGACCCGATTCCGCTTCACGATCACGAGATTGCTTCGTCGCCTTCGGGCGGACTTGACTCCTCGCAATGACGTGAAGAGGGCGCATTCGAGAGCCTTCTGATTGAGGGAGGAGCGCCCGCTCCGGGCAGCTAAACTTCCCAGCCCTCCATGCCCTCCGAGTTTGTTCATCTTCACCTCCACACTGAGTTCAGTCTTCTCGACGGCGCTTGCCATCTTGATGAACTCGCTAAACATGCCGCGAAGATGGGGATGAAGGCCATGGCGATCACCGACCATGGTGGGATGTTTGGCGCCGTTGGTTGGGTGGCTGCCTGCAAGAAGGCTGGGATCAAGCCGATCATCGGGGTCGAGAGCTACGTGGCTCTTGGGTCTCGTCTCGACAAGAGCGGCGGGGGGATCGCGAACGCGTACAACCACCTTGGGATGATCGCCACCACGAACGAGGGCTATCACAACCTGGCGAAGCTGACGTCCATCGGCTACACCGAGGGGTTCTATCACCGGCCCCGTATCGACAAGGACGTTCTTTCGAAGCACAGCAAGGGGATCGTTGGTTTCTCCGGCTGTCTTGCGAGCGAGATTTCTCAGCTTCTTCTTCGTGACGACGAAGTCGGCGCCATCAAGTCGGTGATGGAGTTCTGCGACATCTTCGGGAAGGACCGGTTCTATCTGGAGCTGATGGAGCACCGGATTCCCGATCAGTCGAAGGTGAACAAGGGGCTTCTGCGCATTCAGAAGAAGACCGGCCTGCCGCTGGTGGCGACGAACGACGCGCACTACCTTCATAAGGACGATCACGAGGCGCACGCGGTGCTGCTCTGCATCGGCACCGGCAAGAAGCTGGCCGATCCGAATCGTTTCGCGTTCGAGACCGACGAGTTCTATGTGAAGAGCGCCGAGGAGATGGAGGCGCTGTTCGGCCACCTGCCCGAGTCGCTTTCGAACACCGTGAAGATCGCGGAGATGGTGGAGTTTCAGCTCGACACCTCGGCGAAGTTTCCGAAGTTCGACGTGCCCAGCGCGTTCACCACCGAGTCGTACTTCGAGAAGATGGCGCGCGAGGGCTTCGCCGAGCGTCTGAAGGTGCTTCAGCCGCTGGCCGACGCGGGGAAGCTGAAGGTGTCGCTTGCCGAGTACGAGGCGCGGCTCACGCGCGAGATCGGCGTCATCCATCGCGTCGGTTTCTCCGCGTACTTCCTGATCGTCGGCGACTTCATCGCGTTCTCGAAGGATCGCGGCATTCCTGTCGGTCCGGGCCGCGGTTCGGCCGCCGGGTCGCTCGTGGCCTACGCGCTGCGCATCACCGACATCGATCCGATGGAGAACGGTCTGATCTTCGAGCGCTTCCTGAACGAAGAGCGCATCAGCCCTCCCGATATCGATATCGACTTCTGCGAGAACCGGCGCGGGGAAGTGATCGACTACGTCACCCAGAAGTACGGGCGCGAGAACGTGGCGCAGATCATCACGTTCGGTACCATGAAGGCGAAGGCCGTGGTGCGCGACGTGTCGCGCGTGCTGGATCTTTCGTTCGCCGACAGCGACCGCATCGCGAAGATGGTGCCGGCCGATCTTGGGATGACGCTCGAGAAGGCCCTTCAGGATTCGCCGGCGCTATCCGACGCATATAAGAAGGAAGAGCTGACGCGCCGGGTCGTCGACATCGGCAAGCGTCTTGAAGGCACCACGCGCCACGCGTCGACTCACGCGGCCGGCGTCGTGATCTCGCCGCGGCCTCTCGCGGAGGTGGTGCCGCTCTACAAGTTCCCCGGCACCGACGCCGTGGTCACTCAGTTCGACATGAAGGGCGTCGAGGAAGTCGGCCTCCTCAAGATGGACTTCCTGGGTCTCTCCACGCTGACTCTGATCGACCGCTGCGTGAAGATGATCAAGGAGCAGACGGGAGAGGACATCGATCCGTCGCGCTTCCAGGACGGCGACCCGAAGACCTACGCGCTCTTCAGCTCCGGCAAGACGAACGGCGTGTTCCAGTTCGAGTCGGACGGCATGAAAGACGTCCTGCGCCGCTTCAAGCCCGACCGTCTCGGCCATCTCACGGCGCTCAACGCGCTGTATCGGCCGGGGCCGATGCAGATGATCGACGACTTCATCAAGCGCCGACACGGGCAGACGAAGGTCACCTTCGAGCATCCGAGCTTCGAGAAGATCCTCGGCGAGACCTACGGGATCATGGTCTACCAGGAGCAGGTCATGCAGATCGCCGCGGCGATCGCGGGCTTCACGATGGGCGAAGCCGACATGCTCCGCAAGGCCATGGGCAAGAAGAACGCCGCGGTCATGGCGGCCCAGAAGGACAAGTTCGTGGGCGGCTGCGTGAAGAACAAGGTCGCCGAGGCGAAGGCCACGAAGATCTGGGACCACATCGAGATGTTCGCGGGCTACGGCTTCAACAAGTCGCACTCCGCGGCGTACGCGTGGATCGCGTATCAGACGGGCTTCCTGAAGGCGAACTATCCCGCGTTCTTCGTCGCGTCGCTGCTGACGATGGAAAAGGCGAACGCCGACAAGCTGGTGGCGTACTCCGCTGAGGCGCGCGACCTCGGGATCACCGTGCTGCCGCCGAACGTGAACGCGTCGCTCGTGGACTTCAACGTCGAGAACGGGGCGGTGCGGTTCGCCTTATCGGGCGTGAAGAACGTCGGTGAAGGGGCGGCGGAGTCGGTGGTGCTCGCGCGGAACGATGGCCCGTTCACGTCGCTCGATGACTTCGCGTCGCGTGTCGATCTGAAGGCCGCGAACAAGCGGGCCGTGGAATCGTTCATCAAGAGCGGCTCGTTCGACTCAGTGGATCCGCGGCGGCACGTATTGTTCGCTTCGCTCGAGTCGTCACTGGAGCGCGCGTCTCGCTTGCGGGCGGATCGTGAGGCGGGGCAGTCGAATCTCTTCGGGATGATGGACGACGGCGGTCCGGCGCCGGCGGCGACGCCAGTCGGCTCCCGCGGCACGGGTTCGGACGTCGCGCGCTGGTCGGAAGGCGAGAGGCTCGCGTACGAGAAGGAGTCGCTCGGCTTCTATCTCTCAGGCCATCCGATCGAGCGCTACAAGGCGGAGATCGCCGAATTCGCGACGGGCACGCTCGGCCATCTCCAGCGCGTGAACTACACGGGCGACGTCACCGTGATGGGCCTGATGTCGGCGCTGCGCCTGCTCAAGACGAAGAAGGGCGACCGCATGGCGGCGTGCCAGATCGACGACTTCGAGGGCAACGTCGAAGCTCTGATCTTCCCCGAGGCGTTCCGGCAGTGCGGCACGAAGCTCAAGGACGACGAGTCGTTCTTCATTCGCGGCAAGTGGGAGATGAAGGAGGGCGACGAGAAGCCGCGGCTGATCGTGTCCGACCTCGCGGTGCTCGATTCCGCGCTTCGGATGATGGCGCGTTCGATCCGCGTGCGCGTGGATATGGGATCGCTCCCGGAGACGGTGCTGCCGGGAATCAAGCGGGTCCTGTCGAACCACCCCGGCGAGATCGGTGTGTCGCTGGAACTCGTGAAGCCCGCGGAGTTCATGACCCTCATCCGCACCCAGGACAAGCTCCGCGTGAAGCTGTCGGCGGAGCTGGTCCAGCAGCTGGAAGGTTTGACCGGCTCCGGAACGGTGCGCTTGTCCAGATCGGCGTAGCAGCGAAACGTGGATCCCGGCCTGCGCCGGGATGGCGATGAGGGATCCCGGGGTGTCTCTTCCGTCACCCCGGCGAAGGCCGGGGTCCACGTTTAGACCAGTGACGAATACAAGTCTGCCCAGGCTGGGTTGGTTGTCTCGACAAGACGCAGCTTCCAAGCGCGTCGCCATTCCTTGATGGCCTTCTCGCGCCGAATCGCCGATTCCATGGTGGGGTGGGCCTCGAACCAGACCAACGTGGTGACGCCGTACCGCTGAGTGAATCCCGGAACGGCCTTGCTTCGGTGTTCAAAGGCACGAGCAATCAAGTCAGACGTGACACCCGTGTAGAGCGTTCCTCGAGGGGAACTGGCCATGATGTAGACGGCGGGCTGCACGATGAAAGTGTCATCCGGGCGATGCTCGAATCAGGTCCACAGAGCCTTGATCGGAGAACGGGGACCCCGGCCTGCACCCTTCATCTTGCGTGAGGCACTCCCCGAATTTGGGACGATGCGGGTCGCGCCGGGGTGACGGAAGAGGGCGTGAACAGCAACTCGCGGAACAGAAGCGCTACGGCCGAGTACGGGTACGAACACGGGCTCGGCGCACGCTGAACCGAAACGGAAACCGTCAGCGGTCGGCGCGTTGGGCGAGGCCCGAGCACATCAGATTGCCGACGACCTTCAGCATGCCCTCGTCGCGCACGATGAATCGCCGGCCGTCGATGGTGTGTTCGCAGATGACGGGCTGGGTCGGACGATCGGTCATCTCGTACATGTCCTTGCCGCTTTCGAGAGCGACGTCGCCGAGGTATTTCGCCGGCGTCGCAACGAACGACTTGCACGTGTCGGTGGGGAACATGGCCTTGACCGTGACGCTCGCGGCCGTGCCGCGCACGCCCACGTAGCACTCGCTGCCCGCGCATCCGGACAACGCGAGGCATGAGGCAAGAACGAGAACGCGCGGGACCTTCATCGGCACTCCATCAGGGAACGTTATCAGCGCATCGCAGCGCCGCGGCGGGCCGATCCTCAGGGACGTTTTTGGACGCTACTTGCGCACCTTGAACTCGATCTGTTCGTGCGTCTTCGTCGGCGCGACTCCCACGGCGACGAGAGTATGGATGCGGATCGCCTGGCTCTCCGCCGGGACGACGATCTCGAACGCGAAGTCGACGGCTCCCGAGCCCGGTTTGACCGTCTTCCGCAACTGCGGCGTCACGAGTTGGATGAGCCGATCGTCCACCGCGTAGAGCGCCACCTGTCCCTCTTTCGGTCCATCCAACGAGTAGGCGAGAGTGACCTTCATCTTCACGGTCGCGCCCGCGGTCAGTTCCGTACCCACGGCTGGACTCACCGACGAGATCCGGATTGAACCCACATCGATTGCGGGTCCCGCCATTCCTTCGGGCCGGGGCGGCGCTTCCGTCCGCGCGAACCAGGTGCAACCCCGAGGGCCGCAGTTGATGTACCCGTCGCGGACGATCGATACGCCCTTGCCGTCGGGATCGAACCACGGCGCGGGCTGGCCCACCAGCGCATCGAGCAGCGGAGCCATCACGGTTTCCATTTCCTTCGAGAATCCCTTGACCGCCGTGACCCGACCGTCCTGGACCAGTACGTTGACATTTTGTGAGAGCACGGTCGGCGGTTTTTCGACCGGGATCTGAATCGCGCGCACCCGCTTCGATTCAGTCGACGCCTTCGCACCGACGGCGGCGCTTCCGAGCGCCTTCAGCACCGCGGGCATCTCGGAGCGCTCATAGATGGAGGGGCGCATCGCTACGATCGCCGAGAGAACCGCCGACGCTTCGGCGGGCTTGCCCCGTTTCGCGAGAAGGCGCATGTAGGTGAAACCCGCATCGGGAGAAAGCCCCGCGTCCCAGGAGGCCTTCAGGTAGCGCTCCGCGGTGTCGAGGTCGCCTTCCGCGAACGCGGCCGTTCCGATCACCTCCCACGCTTCGACCATCCGGTCGGTCCAGTACATCTGGCCGTGGAAGTTTTCCTTCGTGATCTCCACGGCCTTCTTGATCAGCTCCGGGAGATCCTTCCGCGCGAGCGCGTCCGCCGGTTTCAGATCGCCGATGAGGGCGTAACCACGCGCGACATACGTGCGCCGGCCGGTGGTGATCCCGAGCTGCTCGGCCTTCGCGAACGCGACGCGGGCTTCCGCCGCGTTCCCCGCTTCGGCGTGCGACCAGCCGAGATCCATCCAATCGGCCACCGGTTTCGGGTCGATGGCGAGGCTCTTGGCGAAGAGGTCGGCGGCTTCCTTGTAGCGCTTCTGCGAGCGTCGATACTGCGCGAGCCGTCGATATGACCACTCCTTGAACGGCGCCGCTTCGATCTGCTTGAGGAGGTCCTTCTCCGCGTCCTCCGGATGGCGCAGTTCGAAGTTCGAATAGGCGCGCTCCGCGTACGCGCTCTCCGAGTACGGATCCGCTTCGATCGCCTTCGTGTACGCGGCGACCGCCTTCTCGTGGTCTTTCGTCTCGCGGTGAACGAGGCCGATGTCTTCGTAGATCCCTTTGAGTTTCGGGTCCGCGGCAGCGGCCTTTTCAAGCAGGTCGAGGGCCCTGGGGAAATCCTTCTGATTCCACGCCGCCTTCCCCTGCTTCTGGAGCGTGACGGCCGCGGCGACGCCGGAAACCCTGATGGGTCCGACCCTGAAGTCCTGCTTGCGATCGGTGTCCGCTGCCTTGTACAGAGCGGTGTAGGCCGCCATCTCATCCGGTGTGATGCCGGCCGCATTCAGACGAACCGTCCTCGTGACCTTGACGGTGCGGCCCTCGATGGAATAGGCGGACTCGGATGAAGCGAAGGGCCGGGTCAGGGACACGGACAACGGAGCCCGGGCCGTGGCGCCCTCCGGAAGTTCGATGGAACCCTTGTACCCGATTTCGGACGCGAGGAACGTGATCGGTCGCTTCGCCGTCGCGTCCACGGACGCCGGATCCGCGAGAACGCCGCCGAAGTCGGGGATCCAGAATTCCCATTCTTTTTCGGTATCGAGCCCCGACACCGTGGATTCGAAATCGAACTCGTACACGAAGGGCTGACTCGTATCCGAAGGATCCGAGGTGGTGTAGTTACTGGTCTTCGCGTCCTTCCAGAAGGTGATCGAGTTCTGCTTGATCAGTTCGGGACGCTGCTCGGGTGGCGCCGAGCCGAAGAACGCGCGAAGGGAACCCGAGGCGTCGGAACCGTCGGCGATCCGCACGTGGCCCTTGAGCAGGCCGGAAGCGTCGAGAGTTCCGTTGAGTTCGAAGAGCTTGCGCCGCGGAAAACCCGGCACAGCGGGAGTCTTCACCAGGACTCCCTCCCCGTTCTCTCGGATCAGCAGGGCACGCTTGTCCCGGAGAGGTGTGAACAGGAGATCCGGCGAGGTGAAGTTGTTCGTCACGTCGAACCAGACCCAGTCCTTCTCCGTCGGGCCGAGCATCGCCACCGCGATCACGTGATCGAACTGATGCGGCCCCGGCGCGTCATCGCGCAGGTCCTGGCGCTTCGCGCTGATGAGGGCGGGGCGAATCTTCAGCCCCTGGCTCTCGCCCAGGGCCATGAGCAGGCCGACTTTGTCCTTGCAGTCGCCGTACCGCGATGACAGGACCGAGCCCGCTTCTCTCGGCCGCATGCGGCCCATCCCGAAGCTCACGTTCAGGTAGCGGACCGTTTGCGTGACGAATCGCGCGAGGGCTTCGACGCGCGCGGCCGGAGTGGTCTTGCCCTGGGTGAGTCGCTCGGCCTCCTTCTTGATTTCGTCGTCGCCGCCGACCGCCGCCTGAGACATCTTCCACCACCACGTCCCGACCGCCGACCACGTGGGGAACGTCGTGTAGGACACATCCGGATTCTGGAGGGCCAGTTGCTGCGCCTCGGTCGCTCCCGTCGCGGCCACGACCAGCGGGGGGACTTCGAGGGTCAGTTTCCGCACCAGGCGGTCCGGCTCCGAGGGGATCGTCTCCCACGTCGCTCCGAGATCCGGACGAAGCGACACACGTATCCGCGACTCCGCGGGGATGTCGAGTTCGTACGTCTGGGGCCCATCGACGGGAAGCGGGGTGAACTTCATCTCGCCGTACGCTTCGCCCGGGACGAAGGGCTTGTGGGTGAGCGTCATGACGTAGGCGAGGGTGTCGCCGGGCTCCAGCCGCGGGATCGTGAGCTTCTTGAGCCGGACGTCGATGGGAATCGAAGCGTCGTTGATCCCGAACGGGTTCAGGTCTTCCAACATGCCGTCCGATACCGCCCGGGACGTGCCGTCCGGTTTGTGCACGCGAACGGACGTGTACACCACGTCGCCGTAGTCCTTGACGTAGGGAACCGCGACCTGGCCGAACTCCTGGACGCCTTGCGGCGTGCGAAGGCGAACGCGGATCTCGACAGATCGTCGCGCGGTGCCGTCGGCCTCGATCCGGTCCCGGGTGCGGAAGTACTCGAATCGGAACGAATCGCTCGCTGCGGACGTGGCGGGTGCCACCGCCTGAGCCAGGGTCAGGAGAAGCGGAATCAGCATGCGTGGTTCACTCTAATCGCGGGCCGCACCGCGCGTCCGCCATCGCGGTACCATTCGCTCATCGATGGCGAAAGGGGTCATCCGCTCGTGCGCCTCCTGCGGTTTCGAGAACGCGGAGATCGGGCGCGACTGTCCGCTGTGCGGTCTTCCCGACGTGACGCTCGTGCCGCAGGCCGATGTTCCGACTCTCGTCGCGAAAGGCGGATCAGGGGCGGACGCGACCGCGCGACCGGAGGTGCTCGGCGGCCGCTATCGCATCGACGACCTGCTCGGCAAGGGCGGCATGGGCGAGGTCTTCAAGGTTCGTGACCTTCAGACCGGCCGTGATCTCGCCGCGAAACTCTTCAGCCGTGAGTCATCGCTCGCCGCCGGCATGGAGCGCTTCAAGCGCGAGATCACCGTGCTCCGGCGTCTCAAGCATCCTTCGATTCTCGAAATCCTCGATCACGGCGACGAAGGTCCCTTCGCCTATTTCGTGACCGAGATCGCCACCGGGCGGGATCTGCGATCGCTTCTCCGCGAGCATGAGTCCTTGCCGCTGACCCAGGCCATGGGCATCGCTGCCGGCGTCGCGGACGCACTCGCCGCGGCTCACGCGGGCGGAGTGGTGCACCGCGACGTGAAGCCCGCGAACATCATGATCGCGTCGGACGACTCGGTTCGTCTCCTCGACTTCGGTCTCGCGAAGCCCGAAGGACTCGATGTCGAACGCGTCACGCGCACCGGGGAGTTCGTGGGAACTCCGGCGTACATGTCTCCGGAACAGTTCGATTCGCGCACCGTCGATGCGCGCAGCGACGTCTACTCCCTCGGGGTCGTGCTCTTCGAGATGCTCACCGGACATGTGCCGTTCAGCGCGCCGTCCGTGATGTCGATGGCGATGAAGCATCTGAAGGATCCGATTCCGGCGCCGAGTTCGACGCGCGCGGACCTTCCTTCGTGGGTGGACCGGCTCGTGCTCAAGTGTCTCGCGAAGGAACCGTCGCGCCGCTTCGCCTCGGCTTCGGCGCTCGCGGGCGAACTGCGAATGCCCGACACCGCGCGCATCGCGCGTCCTCGGAGACTTCGTTCGGGCGACAGCGTGGTCGAACCCGCGGGCGCGTCTTCGGAGTGGGCGCTCGTGATCGCGAGTCCGGGGGAGAAAGGCGGATGGACACCCGGCATGGCGCTTCGTACGCCGAGTCGCACGTTCAAACTCGAACGTGTCGATCCGCCGGCGACCGGAAGCGGGCTGTGGACCTATCGGTTCCTCACGTGGCCGCCCGGAGAGCTGATGCGGCGGATCACCGACTACGACATCTCGGCGTAGGCGGCCGCGCGCCGCTCCTTTCGTCAGCCCGGCGGCGCCGCGTCGTCCCGGATTCGGGGAGTGCGTGACTCTGTTCGAAGGGTGAAGGCCGGGGTCGCTTTCGCGAGGCGCCTGCACGACTCGGGAAGAAGAACACTCGTGAGTGGCTGGAGCTGTTCCGGACGTGTACGTCCACGTGCACGTCCACGAACGGACGCGTGATTCGACCTACCCCTCGCGGAGACTCTCCGTCGGAGCGATGCGCACCACGCGTCTCGCCGGTAGGAAACTCGCGGCGGCGGCGGTGAGGAGCGTCAGGAGCGCAACCGTTCCGAAGACCGCAGGGTCCGTCGTCTGGACTCCGAACAGCATGCTGCGCAGGACTCCCGCGACCGCGAAGGCGATGACGAGGCCGATCGTGACGCCCACGCCCGCGAGACCGAGCGCGCTCTTCACGATCCATCCGACGAGCGCGGGGTTTTCCGCGCCGAGGACTTTGCGGATGCCGATCTCGCGTACGCGTTGCGACACGCTGTAGGAGATGAGTCCGTAGACGCCGAGAGCCGCGAGAATGAACGCGACCGCACTGAAGGCGCCGATGAGCCAGAGGTTGAAGCGCCGCGCACCAAGGGCGGTATCGAGCGCGCCGGAGATCGTTCGAAGTTTCACGGGCGCTTCGGGATCGAGGTCCCGCGCGATCCGCCGGACGGCGTCGTTGAGCGTTCCAGGCGCGGGGCCGCGCACGATGAGCGAGAACGCTGATGCCTTCACCGGCCGTTGTTGCGCCGCGCCGTAGACCATCGGCTGCGCGAGCGACTCCGGTGAAAGTTCGCGAACGTCGCCCACGACGCCGACGATGCGCATGCCGCGATAGTCGCCGTCCATGTTGCCGAACTGGATATAGCGGCCGATCGGATCGCGATCGGGCCACTTCGACTTCGCGAGCGCCTCGCTGATCACCGCGACCTGCGGGGCATCCGGTCCGTCTTCCGCGCCGATGAAACGGCCACGAACGAGCGGGATGCCCATCAGCTCGAAGTATCCCGGACCCGCGAGGCGATACTCGGCCTGCGCGCCGCGCGTCGCACGCTCCTCCGCGCTCATCGCGCGGATCGGATCGTAGGACGTGAACTCGTCCGCCCTGGTCATCTCGACGAAGCCGCCGTTCGCGTACCGGTTCCCGCCGAGAGGGAAGTCGCTCACGTACGCCGCCGCGCTGACGCCAGGCAACGCCTTCGCGCGCTCGAGCAACGCGTCGCGGAACGCGACCTGCTGCGCCGGCGGCTTGTCCCAGTTGAGCGTGATGTCGGCGACGAGAGCTTCGTCGAGACGGAATCCGGGATCGATCGCCATGACCGCGCGGAAACTCTTCGCGAGCAGGCCCGCGCCAACGAGCAGCACCAGAGTCACCGCGAGTTCGGTCACGATCAGCGACTGCCGCACGCGCATCTGTCGCCGTGAGCCCGAGCCCGTGCGCGAGGCGTCGACGAGCGCGGGTGCGAGGTTCACGGACTTCTGTCCCAACGTGGTGATCACGCTGAGAACGATCGCCACGAGAGAGGAGACCGCGAGCGTGAACACGACGCCGGTCCAGTTCACGGTGACGGCGTCGAGGCGCGGCGCGTTGGAGGGCCCCATCGCGACGAAGACCCGCACCGCGGCGGCGGCGATCGCGATTCCGAGGGCACCACCGGACACGCAGAGCACCAGGGCCTCGGCGATCGAGCGGCGGATCAGCCTCCCGCGTGTGGCGCCGAGCGAGAGCTGGATCGCGAACTCCTTCTGCCGCGCGGACGCGCGCGCGACCATGAGATTCGAGACGTTGGCCGACGCGACGACGAGGAGGAGCAACGAAGCGACGAACAGAATCGACAAGCCTTCGCGCGACGCGCCGGTCATGGATTCGAGCAGAGGAACCGCGGTGGCGTCGTCCATGGAGGTCTGGTCTTTGTAAATCGTCTTCAGCGATCGCGAGACCGCGCTGATGTCGGACTGGGCCGCCGCGAGGGTCACTCCTTCCTTCAGGCGGGCCACCGCCTGGAAGTTGTGCGCGGTGCGTCCGGTCTGCGGCGGATCGTGTTCGCGCGGCGTCCAGATGTTGACGTTCAGCGGGAAGTTGAACGAGGCGGGCATCACGCCCACCACCGTGAATGTCTCGGACGCGATGCGCAGTGTGTCGTGGTTCGAGGGGGCCTGCGTTGCGTCACGGCCCATGCGCTTCCAGAAGGACGAGGAGACGACCGCGACGTTCGGCGCGCCCTGGCGCAACTCGTCCTCCACGAAGGTGCGACCGAGCGCGGGCTTCACGCCCAGGATCTCGAAGAAGGGTTTCGAAACGTTGCTCGTGTACGTGACGACGGGCTCGCTGATGCCGCTTACCGGCGACTCCCACCGGTTGAACTCCGCCATCGCTTCGAAGCTCCCCGTCCCGCGCCGCCAGTCGAGGAAGTTCGGCTCGGACACGTTGTTGCGCGCTCCCTTTTCACTCAGCTGATAGAGCCGCACGATGCGATCGGGCTCGGGATAGGGAAGGGGTTTCAGCAGCACACCGTCGTAGACACTGAACATCGAGGACGCGGCGCCGATGCCGAGTCCGAAGGTCACGATGACCGCGAAAGCGAACGACGGCGTGCGCGCAAGACCGCGCAGCGCGATGCGGACGTCGCGCGTGAAGTCGGCGACCCAGGCCCAGCGGAATTCGTCGCGCGTGTACTCGCGAGCGCTTTCGACGCCGCCGAACTTCAGCATCGCGGCCCGACGCCCCTCCTTCGCGTCCATGCCCGCCCGGATGTTCTTCTCCGTCTGCTGCTCGATGTGGAAGCGGATCTCCTCGTCGAGACGGCCATCGAGTTCGTCGCGTTCGCTCATGGTTGCTCCTAGTCCGCGCGAAGGGCTTCCACGGGGTGAACGGCCGCAGCCCTTCGCGCCGGGATCCACGTCGCGCACACGGAAACGATGATCAGGAGCAGCGCGGTGGCGGCGAGGGCCGCGGGATCGGCGGACGTCACTTCAGGGAACGCTTTCGTCATGACCTGACCGATCGCGAACGCGCCCGCCGTGCCGATGACGAAACCTGCGATGAGAGCGACGGAACTCTGTCGAACGATGAGTCGAACCACATCCTCCGCGCGCGCTCCGAGCGCCATGCGCAGTCCGATCTCCTGCGTTCGCGCCGAAACCAGGAACGAGACCACTCCGAAGATTCCCACCGCCGAGAGGAACAGCGCGACGGCGCCGAAAACGCCCACGAACGTGGCGAGAGCGCGGAATGCGGCCATCGACCGGTCCTTGATGCTCTCGAGAGTCCGCACTGCCCAGACCGGTTGATCGGGATCGAGGGAGCGAACGGCCGCTCCCAGTGCCGACGCCATGCCGAGCGCGTCCTCGCGCGTCTTCGCCACCACGAACATCGTGCCTGTCGCGAGCTGGGTGATGGGAACGTACGTCTCGGGTTGAGGCGCGCGCGTGATGTCGTGACGAATGTCGGCGACGATGCCGACGATTTCGCGCCAGGCATCAGTGCCCGTCTCGTCGGTGAATCGCACGCGCTTTCCAAGGACGCTGCTGCCGTTCTCGAAGAAGCGGTGTACGAAAGCTTCGTTCACGACCATCACTCGAGGGCTCGCCGTCGTGTCGGTATCCGCGAACGTCCGTCCGCGAACGACGTGCGCGCGAATCGCCTCGAAGTATCCGGCGGTCGCCACGCGGTAGTCGACCTCCGGTTCCTGCGCGGGGGTCGGACGTCCTTCGAACGCGATTCCGCTCGACGCGTTTCCCGGAGCGAGCGGGATATGACTGGTCAGACCGACGTTCGTAATTCCGGGGATGGCGCGCGTCTTTTCGAGGAGGCTCGTGAAGAACCGGATCTGCGCGGCATCGTTGTAGCGTGCGTAGGGAAGCGTCACTCCGATCGTGAGGACGTTTCGCGCGTCGAATCCGACGTTCATCGACACCAGGTTCGAGAACGCGCGCAACGTGAACCCTGCGCCGCTCAGGAGAACGAGGGCGAGGGCCACTTCCGCGGTGACCAGGGCGCCACGCAAACGGTTGCCGCCTGAAGCGCCGAGGGGCCGGCTCGCGTCGCGAAGCGCGGAGTTCGCGTCGCCTCCCGAGGCCCGCAACGCCGGAAGCAGGCCGAAGACGATCCCGGTGAGAAGAGTGAGCGCCAGAGTGAACGCGAGGACGGGGCCGTCGACGCCCAGGTTCGCGAGACCCGGAACGGAAACGAGCAGATCCGGCGGAGCGGTCTCACGCAGCGCGCGCACGCCCACGGCGGCGAGTGCCGCACCGAGCGATCCTCCGGCGACGGCGAGAACGAGGCTCTCGATCACGAGTTGTCGAACGATGCGCCCGCGACTCGCGCCGATCGCGACGCGCACCGCCAGTTCGCGCACGCGGGCGGGAGCGCGGGCGAGCAGCAGGTTCGCGAGGTTCGCGCAGGCGATGAGCAGAACGAAGCCGACGGTCGCCATCAGGAGCCAGACGCCGTTGCTGTAGGAGGCGGCCATGTCGGAGGCGAGAGGGTAAACGCGCGCGCTCAATCCCCTGTTCGTTCGGGGATACGCCGCGGCGAGCTGGTTTGCGATCGTGGCGATGTCCGCGTTGGCGTCGTCGATCGACACGCCGTGCTTCAGGCGACCCACCACGTAGAAGCCGTGGAACTGGCGGTTCTCTTTGTACTCCGGGGTCAGCGCGATCGGCGCCATCAGATCAGCGCCGGGCGGGAAGTTCAGTTCCTTCGGCATCACGCCGATGATTTCGCGGGTGACTCCGTTGACCGTGATCCGTCGGCCGAGGACTTCCGGTGCGGCGCCGTAGCGGCGTTGCCAGAGTCCGTAGCCGATGAGCGCCACTTTGTCCTGTCCCGGCTCGTTCTCTTCCGCTCGGAACCAGCGGCCGAGGTGCGGCCTGACTCCGAAGGCCTCTACGACATCGGCGGTGGCCTGGAACCCCTGCACCCGCTCCGGGGTCCCGTCGCTCGTCAGGTTCGAGGTCCACCAACGATAGAGACCGAGAGACTCGAAGGAGCGTTGCTTCGCCCTCCAGTCGAGGAAGTTCGCGAAGGCGACTTCGTTGTGGGGATTGCGTTCCGAGGCATCCCAGACGGAAACCAGCCGGTCTGCCTCGGGGTAGGGAAGGGGATTCAGGATCAGAGCGTTGAGCAGACTGAACATCGCGGTGTTTGCGCCGATGCCGATCGCGAGAGTGAAGATCGCGACCGCCGCGGCGCCGCGCGAACGCTTCCACATGCGCACCGCCACGCGAAGATCGCGCATCAGCTCATCGACGCTTGCCCAGCGGAACTGATCGCGCGTGTATTCGAGGGTGCGATCCACTCCTCCAAACTTCAGGAGAGCCGCGCGCCGCGCCGCGTCGGGCGTCATGCCTTCGCGGATGTTCTTCTCCGTCTGCTGTTCGATGTGGAAGCGGATCTCGTGGTCGAGACGCTCGTTCAGATCCTTGCGCGACGTCATGCCTGAGCCGCCTTCAGCACCAGGTTGATCGCCCGCGCCATCCGCTGCCACGACTCCATCTCGCGTTCGAGGTGCCGGCGTCCGGCCGCGGTGAGCGTGTAATAGCGTGCGCGGCGATTGTTCTCCGTCGTCCCCCAGTTGGAACCGATGAGCCCCTGGCGCTCGAGTCGATAGAGCGCCGGATAGAGCGTCCCCTGACCGAGGCAGAGAACCTCTTCGGACCAGTTCTCGATGCGCTCCGTGATGCCCCAGCCGTGCATCGGTTCACGGGTGAGCGTGCGCAGCACGAGCATGTCGAGCGTGCCGCGGAGGATCGCTTCCGCTTCGGGATCGGGGGGGATCGGGCGTTGAGCCAAGGGCGTCTCCTTCTGATGTTCGAAAGAAGCGTAGCGGACGCTCCTTTCGAAAGTCAACAGGAGACCTTGGCCTTCAGCTTCCGGGCGATCCAGATGGTGCGATGGATCGTGGTGACGAACGTTCCCGCGGTGATGAGCCCGAGGACGGCGATGATGACGGCGTGGCTTGGCCACCCGAACAGGAGCGTTCCCGCCTGATCCGAAAGGCAGGCGAGGCAGGTGAGGACGAGACGCTCGCCGCGCTGCATCAGACCGCCGGTGCACAGGACGCCGAGAGCCTCACCCCGCGCCCGCGCGTAGCTCACCGCGAGCGACCCGGCCATCGCGGAGGCGGCGAGCAAAGGTCCCCATGGGCGATCCCCGAGCAGCACGAGGAAGCCGAGGAAGGCGGCGATCTCCACGTAGCGATCGAATGTCGAATCGATGAAATCTCCGAAGTCGGACGCGACGCCGGTGAGCCGGGCGATGCGGCCGTCGAGGATGTCGGCGACGCCGCAAAGCGCCATCGCCCAGCCGCCGCTGGTGAGATCTCCCATGGCGATGAACACGCCGGAGGCGACACCGAGCGCGAGACCGGCGTAGTTGTAGAAGTCAGGAGTGAGACCGAGGGACAGGGACAACCGCGTGATCGGATCGACGGCCCACATGAACCAGTGGAGAAGGAAGTCTCCCGCTCCGAGAAACAACTGTCCGTTCTTCTTCTTCTGATCGAGATCCTCTTTCGGTCCGCGGATCGCGTACACGCCCATCGACAGGAAGGCCGACCCGAGAACGGCGGGGAAGACGAGCAGGGCGGCCATCAATGCACGCCTCCGCTCGACGCGCGTCGGGATCGGCTCTCGATGGAGACGGCACGTCCGGCCTTGGAAGATGCATACGCGGCCTCGATCAGTCGGGTCACGTAGACGGATTCCTCCAGGGGAGCGTCGTCGAGGTCGCCGCATCGCACGCGCGCAACGAAAGCGGCGAACAGGGGGGAGAACCATTCCGTGTGCGACGAGTTCGCGCTCATGCCGTCCATGGAAATGTCTTCGGTCGTGTCCGCGAAGAGCCGGAGCCGTTCCTCGTCCCCCACGAGTTCGCCCCGTTCCCCATGGAACCGGAACGCGATCTCCCGGCGTTTCGCGGCCCACGACAGGCTCAGCTCGGCGAGCGCGCAGCCGTGATCGAGCGTAACCAGCGCCGTGTCCTCGACTCCGTAGCCATGATGGAGAAGAGTTCGCACGGTGGCGTTCACCGACAGCGGCTCTCCCATGATGCCGCGCAACTGATAGAGGATGTGGGCGCCGTGATCGACCAGGATGCCGCCGCCCGCGAGATCGCGCCGGGTCCGCCACGACGGCGTCCAGTTGGCGCTGCCTTCATTCGCAGCCGTTCGCCGCACCACGTATTCCGCGAAATGAATGTCGCCGAGGCGCGCCACGAGGTTCCGGACCATCCTCCAGGGAGGGGAATCGTTGTACTGATGACAGGGTTGGAAGACGATCCGCGCCCGGCGCACCCCCGCCGCGATCGCCATCGCGTCATCAAGAGTGGGGGCGAGCGGTTTCTCGCAGACCACGTGAATGCCGCGCGACGCCGCGCCCTCGATGAGATCGCGATGAGTGAAGGGGGGCGTGCAGATGTCGACGAAGTCGGCATCCTCCTCATCGATCGCCTGCTCCGCGGATTCGTAGAGGCGCGCGGAGGGAAAGATGCGCCGCGCCGCTTCGCGGTTCGCCTCCGCGAGATCCGCCACGGCCACGATCTCGACGTCGTCACGGAGCGGGCCCGCCCATTGAGGGCCGTGACCGCGAAGGGCGATGTTGCCGGCGCCGAGGAGAACGCCTCGGAGCCTCACCGCCAGCCTCCTTCGCGGGCGATGAGCGCGAAGACCTCGTCGAGGATTCCGATCGACGTCTCCGCGGCGGCGCGATCGATGGAAAGCGCCGGATTCACGCGGAAGTGCGGGTTGTAGACCATGCTGATGAGCCCGCGCTTCAAGGACTCCCGGAACATGCGGACGCAGACGGTCTTGTCGAGCGGCTCCCGACTCGTCCGGTCTTTCACCAGTTCGATTCCGATGAGCAGTCCCCGGCCGCGCACGTCCCCGATGAACTCGTATTTCTCCTGAAGGCCTTTGAACTTCTCCAGCATGAAGGCGCCGACTTCGGCCGCGTTCTCGACCAGGTTCTCGTTCTCGATCACGGTCGAGGCCGCGAGCACCGCCGCGCTTGCGAGAGGATTCGCGCCGTAGCTCGAACTCGAACCGGACGGATTTCCCCAGGGCGTCGCGCTGGTGATCGTCGCGGTCGACGCAAGCCCCGCGACGGGGAACCCCGCCCCGAGACCCTTTCCGAGGGTCATGATGTCCGGCGTCACCCCGACGTGCTCGACCGCGAACCACGTTCCCGTCCGTCCGAAGCCGGTGATCATTTCATCGGCGATGAGCAAGGCGTCGTTCTCGGCGGCGATCTCCCGCACGATGGGGAGGAACTCGGGCGGCGGGATCACATTGCCCGCGGTGCCCTGGATCGGTTCGACCAGGATGGCGGCGAGTGCCCCGGTCGTCGAGTTGCGGATGACCTTGCGCGCGAAGGACGCGCATTCGATTCCGCAGGAGGGGTATTTCAACGCGAGCGGACATCGATAGCAATCGGCATACGGCGCGTGGTGCGCGCCGGGCATTCCGGGCCCCAGATGGTTCTTGGTGCCGTCGCCGATGAGCGACATCGCGCCCGCGGTCTTGCCGTGAAACCCGCCCCAGAAGGACAGGAACTCGAACTTCTTCGTGAACGACTTCGCGAGCCGAAGAGCCGCTTCCACCGCTTCCGCTCCGCCCGAGTACAACTGGAGGCGATCGACGCCTTTCGGAAGATGGGAAGCGACTTTTTCGATGGCCTCGACCCGCCGCTCCGTCGTGAACGATCCGACCATCGCGCGATCGATCTGGTCTTTCAGGATCCGGCCGTATTCCGGGTGCGAATGTCCGAGCGCGTTCACGCAGATGCCGGCCGCGAGATCGAGGAATCGATTGCCGTCGACGTCCTCGATGAAGGAGCCCGAAGCGCTCGAGACCGCGATGCCCGAGAGCGTGGAGATGGATTGGACGCCGGGAGCGAGGTGATTCGCCTCCCGGGACGTGAGAGCCCGGCTCTTCGGGCCGGGAACCTCCGTGAGGATCCGGGGTGTCTGAGCGGGTGCGGAGTATTCCAAAGTGTGGCCTCCCTGTCGGGTGAACGTCGGGTGTGGGGCGTCCTTGTCGCGTCTTCGGTCCGCGTCTCCGTTCCATCGCGGGATTCCCGGTGTTCGAGACGGGAACGTGTGGCGCAGTGCAATTGCCCGGCCAGATCCGTCCGCCCAAACGACCCTGAAGGCCGGTTACAGTAGTGGCCCCCATTCCCCAGGAGATTCAGTAATCGATGGCCAGTATCGACGCCCTCTTGAAAGCCGCGGTCGACCAGAAAGCGAGCGACCTTCACCTTTCGGTCGGGATGCCTCCGATCCTCCGTCAGTTCGGCGAACTGAGGAAGCTCCAGCACCCGGCGCTCTCCGCGGAGCAGACCGCGAAGCTGGTGGACGAAATCCTCACCCCCACGCAGCGCAAGACGCTCGCGACGGAGTGGGAAGTGGACTTCGCCTACGAAATCCCGGGCCTCGCCCGTTTCCGGTCGAACGCTTTCCAGCAGCGGAAGGGTCTCGACGCGTGCTTCCGCGTGGTCAAGACCGATCTTCCCGACTTCGCGGGTCTCGGGATTCCCGAGATCATGAAGAAGGTCTGTGAAAACCATCAGGGCCTGATCCTCGTCACGGGATCCGCGGGCTCCGGAAAATCCACGACCCTCGCCGCGATGGTCGACTTCATCAACTCCCACACCGCGCACCACGTCCTCACCGCGGAAGACCCGATCGAGTACGTCCACCAGATCAAGATGGGCGCCGTCAATCAGCGCGAACTCAACACCCACACGAAGTCGTACGGCAACGCGCTCAAGGCCGCCCTTCGTGAAGACCCGGACGTCATCATGGTCGGCGAACTCCGCGACCTCGAGACCATTTCGCTCGCGATCAGCGCGTCCGAAACCGGCCACCTCGTCATCGGTTCGATGAACACGTCGTCGGCGCACAAGACGATCGACAAGGTGATCGACTCCTATCCCGCGACGCAGCAGAACCAGATCCGCGCGATGGTCGGCGAATCGCTCAAGGCCGTGTTCTCACAGCGCCTTCTGCCGCGCGCCGATGGATCGGGCATGGTGCTCGCGTACGAACTCCTGCTCGGCAGCACGCAGCTCGCGAACCTCATCAAGGACGGGAAGACGTTCCAGATTCCCAACATCATGCAGATGGGCAAGGCGCAGGGTCTGCGGACGCTCGATGACGTTCTGATGGAACTGTTCAAGGCGGGCGCGATCACCGCGGAAGTCGCGGCGAGGAACGCCGTCAATCCGAAGTCGTTCCCCGCGACCGCTCCGGCTCCCGGCGCCGCCGCTCCCGCCGCGGGTGCGCCCGCTCCCGCCGCTCCGGCCGCTGCCGCGGCGCCTGGAATGGCTCGTCCTCCTGCCGCGGCCGCGCCCGGTGCGGTCCGTCCGCCCGCTCCGCCCGCGCCTGGAATGGCGCGCCCGCCCGCCGCGCCC
>JADMIO010792776.1_pt1 | contig 31384 bp, 29 predicted proteins | sample 8958161 | NCBI WGS metagenome assembly JADMIO01 (sample SAMN16585339, study PRJNA669376) | soil metagenome | isolation source: Crop rotation soil | place: USA: Cullars Rotation, Alabama | collected 2011 | reverse complement strand
TTTCCCATCGCTTTATTGCGGACATATAAGTCGGCGGCATCGTCGGGGGCGAGGGCGTCACCCTCGTGATGATTTAGACCATCGCCATAGGCAGCCACGCTGGACATGAATACGTAGCGCCGAATATGGTCGCCCGCGGCCCGCACCGTGGCTTCGATGTGGCCGGCCGTTGTGCCGCGATCCCAGTCGTAGACGTTATCGAAGACCAGTTCGAATTTCGACCCGGCCAGCGCGGCCCGCACCGCTTGTGCATCGTTGCGGTCGGCAACGATATTGCGCACACGGCGGCCCAGGTTGTGTTTTGCACGCCGATGCATCACAGCGACGCTGTGGCCGGCTTTCAAGAGCTCCGCCACGAGCGTCTGGCCGACGAATCCTGTTCCTCCGATTACGAGGCAATTCATGGGCACGACACGCGTACGCGAGGCGAGATCAGTCGTAATACTCCAGGCCCAAGTGCGTGATCAGGTCCTCGCCGCGCATCCACCGGAGCGTATTCTTCAGCTTCATCAACTGAATGAAGATGTCGTGCTCGGGATAGAGCCCGGGCGCGGTCATGGGAGCCTTGAAGTAGAACGACAGCCATTCCTGGATCCCGCGCATTCCGCAGCGCTGTGCCAGGTCCATGAACAGAACCAGGTCCAGGACCAGGGGAGCCGCCAGAATCGAATCGCGGCACAGGAAATCGATCTTGATCTGCATGGGATAGTTCAGCCATCCGAAGATGTCGATGTTATCCCAGCCTTCTTTGGAATCGCCGCGGGGCGGATAGTAGTTGATCCGGACGGCGTGATAGAGATCCTTATACAACTCGGGATAGAGCTTCGGCTGCAGAATCTGTTCCAGCGAGCTGAGCTTGGTTTCTTCCTTGGTCTTGAACGAACCGGGATCTTCCAGCACCTCGCCGTCGCGATTCCCCAGAATATTGGTCGAAAACCAGCCGGAAATACCGAGCATTCGCGCCTTCAATCCAGGCGCGATCAAGGTTTTCATGAATGTCTGGCCGGTCTTGAAGTCCTTCCCGCAGATGGGAACATTGCGCTCGCGGGCCAGCTCCAGAAGCGCCGGCGTATCCGTGGTCAGGTTCGGAGCGCCGTTGGCAAAGGGAATACCCGATTTAAGCGCGGCATACGCGTAGATCTGGCTGGGCGCGATATCCGGATCGTTCTGCATCAGCCCGCATTCGAAATCCTTGAGGGTTTTATGGACGGCGGCGGGCCGGTGAAATACCTCGGTGGATGCGCACCAGATCATGACGTTGCGCGAGGTGTTATTGGTCTTGCGGAATTGCTCGATGTCTTCCATCAGCATGTCCGCTTTATCCATCTTGGTCTTGGCTTCTTTGACGTTGGGGCCGTTAATACGACGGATATATTCGGTATCGAAGACCGCCTTCATCGGCTTAATCGCCGAGAGCGGGGCTTTGAGCTCGTCAAGCTGCGTGCGCTCGAGCACTTTGGCGTTGACGGCCGCTTCATAGGCCGTGTCTTCGTAAATGTCCCAGCCACCGAAAACCAGGTCGTTCAATCCGGCCAAGGGCACGAAGTCCTTGATCATCGGAGAACGGTCGTCGGTGCGCTTACCCAGGCGGATGGTCGCCAGCTGGGTCAACGATCCAATGGGTGCGGCGGTTCCACGCTTCACGGCTTCGACGCCGGCGATGAAGGTGGTGCTCACGGCGCCGATACCAGGAATCAGGACGCCCAATTTTCCGTCCGCGGGCGCAATCTGGACGTTATCGCGAGTTGGCAACTGCTAATCCTCCTAGCCTACTTGGGCTGGCCTATCGGGTTCGCCGTTCTGGACTCCGGCAGTGGTCTGGGGCCGTTTCATTGCAGCAGGAAGCGGCGAAGACGCACGAAGGCAAAACACCTGTCTTGATATACTAGCATCTCATGCAGAATCGCGCGACTGCGACCATCTCCGCGATCCTGGTGGACGACGAAAAACTCGCCTCCGAGGAACTGGCCTACCAGCTTAAGGAATTCCCGGATATCGACATTATTGCCACCGCGTCCAATGGCCTGGAGGCGCTCAAGCTGATTCAGGATCTGGAGCCGGACCTGGTGTTTCTGGATGTGCAGATGCCCGGTCTGGACGGCATGGGCGTGATCCGCAAACTGCGCGAGCAGGATATTCCTCTCCCGTATTTCGTCATGGCGACGGCCTACGACCAGTACGCGGTCGAAGCATTCCGCTGGGAAGCGCTCGACTACGTCCTGAAGCCAGTCGACAAGGAACGATTGACGGTTGCGGTGGAGCGCGCACGCAAAGCGGTAAGCGATCGAAATAAAAGCGCCCAGCCTGAACCCGCCTCGCCCAAGCCGGCGCTCCAGCGCAGCAAGCTTCTGGTGAAGAACGGGCAGCGCAACTTCATTGTCGATGCGCAGGATGTGGTCTACGCCACCATCGATGACGGGCTGATTACGGTGGTCGCCAGCAATCTCGAGGGCCAGTCCAACTACCGCACCATCGAAGAGCTTCAATCCAACCTGGATCCGGATACGTTCTGGCGCGTGCATCGATCCTACCTGGTGAACATCCACCGGATCAAAGAAGTGATCCCGTGGTTCAAGTCCAGCTTCCAGCTGCGGATGGACGACAAGAAGCAGACCGAGATCCCGGTCAGCCGCGTCCAGACCAAGCGCCTGCGAGCGCTATTGAAACTGTGAGCGATCGTTATCTAGAGGATCTTGAAGTCGGCGAAAAAACCCTGACGGCGCCGGTTACGATCACGGAAGCGCAGATGCTCGACTTCGCGCGCCAATTCGATCCGCAGCCAATGCACACCGACCCGTCCGTGCCGGGAGGATTAATCGCCAGCGGTTGGCACACCGCGGCCCTGGTGATGCGCCTGGTCGCCGACGCCAAGCCGTTGGGAAGCTTACCCATCCTGGGAATGGGCGTAGACAACATGGCATGGCCGCAGCCGGTGCGCCCGGGCGATACGATTCAGGTGGAGACGGAAGTCATCGCCATCCGCCCTTCGCAGTCGAAGCCCAGCCACGGAATCGTGAAGCTCCGATCCACCGCGCGGAACCAGCGCGGCGAGGTCGTATTCGTGGTGGTTCCGAACTGCTGGGTGCCGCGCCTCCCGACCGCAAGTAAATCAAACTAAAAGTCTCCGGCGGGAAACGAAACCAGCTCCCAGCGCATCAGCAGAGTGTTTCCCACACTGCTATGCTGTGAGTGACATTCACGAATTTCTTAGAAGGAGCATCGGAGATGGACGACGATAACAAGCTGTCTTACTTTTTCCTAGGCCTGGGATTGGGAGTCGCCGCGGGGGTTCTGTTCGCACCGAAGTCCGGCGCCGAAACACGCGACTTTCTAAGAAGCAAGGCGGAAGAAGGCACTGACTACGTAAGGCGGCGCGCCGAGGACTTGCGCGACAACACCGCCGAGGCAATCGACCGCAGCAAAGATTCGATCCGGCGCCACAAAGAGAACCTGGCGGCGGCGGTAGACGCAGGCAAGCAGGCGTATCGCGAAGCTGTCAAAGCGCCTGTGGCAGAATGACACCGTAGCCCCGTGGACAACCAGACAACATTCCTAGCGCTGATTGCGGTGTTCATCGCAGTTTCCGCGGCTGCCCTGATATTTCAGGCAGTCATGCTGCATGGAACTTATAAAGCCTCCCGGGAGCTGCGCGATAAGATTGTGCCTCTAACTGTCAAGGTGGAAGCGCTGGTGGAAACGTCGCGGTCAGCAGTCGAGGAAGCCCGGTCTCAGATTGCCGACATTACGGGCAAGACCAGCCAGATCCTGGACGTAGCCAAGCGGCAGATGGAAACCGTGGAAGGATTGATCGAGGACGCCTCCACGCGGACGCACCGGCAATTGGAGCGCGCCGAGATCGTAGTGGACGACGCGATCGAACGCGCCCAGGACACCATTGAGCTGGTTCACAAGGGAGTTCTGGCCCCGATCCGCGGGATCAACGGCGTGGCTGCCGGAGTGCGCGCTGCCCTGCAATTCCTGATGCGCGGCACGCGGCCCAGTCCGGACCAGGTTACCGTCGACGAGGAAATGTTCATCTAAGGGAACTGTGGAACGGGCACTGTCGCGGCTCGGCAAGTTGCTGTAAACGCAGATCACCGATTCCAAGCCGCGAGAGTCATCGAGCAAATCGGAGGCCGCGCAAGCGTGGTTCGGAAAGTCGTACTTCTTTTAGTCCTGCCGCTCGCAGGCTGGGGCGCGGGTCCCACCGCCGCCGAAACCGCGCGCGCGGTCAGAAGCGCGGGCCTGGATCCGGACCAGTGTTATCGGGTGCGCGACCTGAGCCTCTACAAAGAAGATATCCGGCTGTATTTCAACGATGGCTACCTGATTTTCTCCAAGCCCGTTGCCGGCGAGCGGATCGCCGCGTTTTTTACCGGCGACGTGGAGGGAGGGGATGGCGAGATTCTGCTGTTGCCGCCCCAGCGCGGCGAACGGCAATCGCTGGCGCGGTTTACCGGCTCCCCGAATCTCGACGAACATTTTCACACTGCCCTGCTGCTATTCACGGACGACTCCGGACGTTCTCTTCTGGCGGACATCGAGCGGGGCTCAGGCCGCAAGGCTCCCGAAATGGCTCCCGACCTCGTCGACCAGTTTACGCCGGTAGTCGGGAACATTCTCGACAGCTTCGCGCCGCGCATCGCCGGGGATTTGCTTTCGCCGGGTCGCACGGACGGGTTGCTGCTGGCCGCCCTGGCGGGCAAGACCCTGGGGAATTTTGACGCGCTCTACGACCCGAACGCCGCCGAACAGATCATGGCCGGGCAACTGATGGAGCGCAATCAGCATGTGGTCTATGACATATGGACCAGCTTTGCCGCGCGCCGATTCCGCAGCGGCGCAACTCCGATGCCCGAACCGCCGATCGCGCTAACCCAGTTCCGCATTGAAGCGTCCCTGGATGAGAATTTACACCTGCGGGCGGTTACGCGCGCGGTGATGAAGATCGGGGCGAGACCGCTGCGCGCATTTTCCTTCGAAGTTTCGCGCGCCGAAAAGGTGACCGCGGCACGGATCGATGGGGTGCCCGCTGAATTGCTGATCACGGAATCCACGCGCTCCCGCGCCCTGCGCGCCGACGAAAACGACACGTTTCTGCTCACGGCTCCGGATTTCCTGGCGCCCGGAACCACCCATCAGGTCGAGTTCGAGCACGAAGGGGCCCTGATCACCAGCCACGGCAATGGAGTTTACTCCGTCGATGCGCGCGCGAATTGGTATCCCCGCAGCGGATCGGCCTTCGCCGATTACGACTTGGTTTTCCGTTATCCCAAGCGCCTGACTCTGGTCACTCCCGGTGACATCATCGCGGATAGCGTGGATGGCGATTACCGCAGCACCGAGCGCCGCACCTCCGTGCCGGTTCGTGTGGCCGGCTTCAATCTGGGCGACTACGTAAAAAGTTCAACCACGGCCAACGGGCTGACGGTGGACGTCTTCGGGAACCGCCGGCTGGATCCGGCCCTGCAGCCGCCCCCCAAGATCGACACCATCACACGGATCATCCAGCCCGGCCCACGCGCCATTCCTAGGGAGGAACGGACAACCATCATCCGTGACGTCCCGCCACCCGATCCCTCGGCCAGGCTGAACGCGGTGGCGACCGACGTGTCGGCGAGCTTCCAATACTTCTCAGCCCTTTTCGGCCCGCCTCCGTTGAAGACCCTGACGGTATCGCCGATCCCGGGGACATTCGGACAGGGATTCCCGGGTCTGGTCTATTTGTCCACGCTTTCGTATCTGAACCCGCAGGAACGGCCTGCTTCGGCGCGCACGTCCACGCTTCAGACATTCTTTTCCGACCTGATGCAGGCCCACGAAGTCGCGCATCAGTGGTGGGGCAACGTGGTCATCGCCAAAAGTTATCAGGACGAGTGGCTGATGGAGGCTTTGGCCCACTATTCCGCGCTGCTGTGGCTGGAGAAAAAGAAAGGGTCAAAGGCGCTCGAAGAAGTGATGGCGGACTTTCAAGCCGATTTGCTCAAATCGGGACAGGACGGCCGGAACCTGGAATCCGCCGGACCCGTGACGTGGGGCTATCGCTTGGACGGCGCGAATCGAACCGAAGCGTATCGGGTGATCACCTACGAGAAGGGAGCCTGGATCCTGCACATGCTCCGCAAACGCCTGGGCGACGAGCGGTTTTTCAAGGTTCTGGCAGAGCTGCGGCGGCAATTCCAGTTTCGAGCGGCCGGAACCGCGGACCTTTTCGAACTGGTCAAGAAGTCGGCGCCTTCCAGTGTTCGGGCCGAGGCGATCGAGGCGTTCTTCGATAACTGGGTTTACTCCACCGGAATCCCGACACTGCGGATCCGCTATTCGGTCAAAGGCAAAGCACCCTCCTGGAAGGTCACCGGAACCGTGGAACAAAGCTCCGTCGATAACAACTTCTCGGTCGATGTCCCCGTGCAGATTCAGTTCGCCAAAGGCGCCGAGCAGACGGTCTGGGTGCGGACCTCCGACGAACCGGCGTCGTTTTCAGCGACGGTGAAACAGGCGCCGGTGCGGGTCGAAATTCCGGCAGGCACGGGCATTCTCGCCACGAAAAAATAACTACTCGCTCCAGACCGCGAGTTCGTTCCCGTTGGGATCCGCGAAGTGAAATCTTCGCCCGCCCGGAAACGAATATGTATCCCGGACGATACTGCCACCCGAGGCCTTGATCTTCTGCTGGACGGCCGCCAGATCCGACGAGTAAATCACCAGTAACACGTGGGCGCCCGGAGCCACTGGTCCCCTGGCGAACCCGCCGGCCATGCGGCCATCGTGAAAGCTGGTGTAGTCGGGACCATAGTCTTCGAATTTCCAGCCAAAAACCGAGCGGTAGAACGTCTTGGTCTTCTCGATATCGGATGCTGAAAGCTCGATGTAGTCGATCTGGTTCTCAGGCTTGGATTGACTCATGTCTCGATTCTACAGCGCGGTATAATAGGAGGGCGGATGGAACACTGGTGTGGTTCCGCGATCCGCAAATCCAAGTAAATAACTACCCATCTTGATATCTGTAAACGACATTTCCATGCGCTTCGGCGCCCGCATTCTCTTTGAAGACGTCACCACGACCTTCCAGCAAGGGCGCCGCTACGCCATCACCGGTCCCAACGGGTCCGGCAAATCGACTTTCATGAAGATCCTGACCGGTGAGATTGAGCCCTCCAAGGGCTCGGTCACCCGGCCGAAAAAGGTCGGTATCCTGCGCCAGGATCAGTTCGCTTTCGATGCGTACCGCGTTCTGGATACGGTGATCATGGGCAACGCTCCTCTGTGGGACGCTTTGCAGGAGCGCGAAATATACTACGCGAAGGCAGACCTGACCGATGAGGACGGTATGCGTCTAGGCGAGCTTGAAGGGATCGTCGGAGACAACGGCGGCTACACAGCGGAAGCCGACGCAGCCACCTTGCTCCAAGGACTGGATATTCCCGAACCGCTGCATGAGCGCAAGATGTCGGAGCTGCAGAGCGGCCAGAAGGTTCGCGTGCTGCTGGCGCAGGCGCTGTTCAGCAACGCCGACGTGCTGCTTCTGGACGAGCCCACGAACAACCTGGATCTCGAATCCGTACATTGGCTGCAGCGATACCTCACCGCCTACACCGGCTGCCTGCTGGTGATTTCGCACGATCGCCATTTCCTGAACGAAGTCTGCACGCACACCGCCGACATCGACTACCAAAGCATCATCACCTACACCGGCGGCTATGACGACATGGTTCTGGCCAAGACGCAAATTCGCGCCCGCATCGAAGCCGGCAACGCCCAACGCGAGAAAAAGATCGCGCAGTTGAACGAATTCATTCAGAGGTTTTCGGCCGGAACACGATCCGCCCAAACCACCTCGCGCAAGAAGGAAGTCGAGCGGCTGCAGACCGCGGAGCTGGCACGGTCGAACATCCAACGTCCTTTTATCAAGTTCGAGAACGCACGCCCGTCGGGGCGGCATCCTCTCGAAATCAAGGGGCTGTCAAAATCCTATGACGGCGTGCCGGTGATCCGGAACTTCAGCGCATCGGTAGCGCGCGGAGAGAAGATCGCGCTCCTGGGCCGTAACGGCGCGGGAAAAACGACCATGCTCAAGTCGTTGCTTCGGAATGCGACGGGCTACGTCGATGCGCCCGATCGCGATTTCCCGGTGGACGGCGGCGTCGTCACCTGGGGCCATGAAGTTTCCGTGGGATATTTCTCGCAGGACCACAAAGAGTCGATCAAACCAGGTATCACCATCATCGAGTGGCTGCATGGATTCAATGAGATGGCGTCCCAGCAGGAACTGCGCGGCTTGCTCGGGCAGATGTTATTCGGCGGAGACGACGCGACCAAGCGCACGGAAGTGCTCTCGGGCGGCGAAGCGGCGCGCATCATTTTTTGCCGGTTGATGCTCCAGAAGCCGAATTTCCTGATGCTGGACGAGCCGACGAATCACCTGGATCTGGAATCGATCAACGCCCTGAACATCGCGCTCCAGAAGTACGACGGAACCGTTCTTCTCGTCACCCACGATCACGACCTGGTGGACGAAGTCGCCACCCGGATCTGGTCCTTCGATGACCACGAAGTCGAAGACTTTAAGGGACCCTACGCCGATTTCTTAACCCAGCAGGAAGCGGCTACCGCATAAAAGTTCCGTTCTACCAATGCGACAATAGTAGTGGATGTTGTCGTACGGCTATTACTATGCGGGTGGTTTGCTGGCCGGAGCGGCCATCGTCACCTACCTTTTGGGATGGCCCTATGCCCTGCCCTTCTACATCCTGGCCGCCTTTTGTTTGAACTTTTTCCGCGATCCGGAGCGTCAGACGCCCTCGGGACCGGTGGCCGTCTCGCCGGCTGACGGCAAGGTGGTCGCGATCCGGCCTGTGCCCTCCGGGGCTTCCCGGATCAGCATCTTTCTGAACGTTTTCGACGTCCACGTGAACCGGACCCCGATTCCCGGCAAGGTCACCTGCGTCACTTACAAAAAGGGCCAGTTTCTCGCGGCAAACAAATCCGAAGCGAGCGAGGCCAACGAACAGAGCATTTTAACGGTGGAAGGCGTGATCGGCGGAGTACATACGACGGTCATGTTCAAGCAGATCGCCGGACTCATCGCGCGCCGGATCATCTGTTACAAAAAGCCGGGCGATATTCTCGATCCGGGCGAGCGCATAGGCCTGATCAAGTTCGGGTCCAGGGTCGATGTATTCCTGGGTCCCGAATGGGAGGTCCTGGTGAAACCCGGCGACCGGGTGACCGCGGGTTTGAGTATCATCGCGCGCATTCGGGAAAGCCGCTTGCCTGAAAGCAAAGAGGGCGTATGAAACGACTGCGACTCCAGGAACGTTTGATCGATCCTCGCTCCCCTGAGCGGCATCCGCGGCGTGCGGCTTATGCCCTGCCGACGTTGTTCACCGCGGGAAACATCTTCCTGGGCTTTTACTCGATCATGGAGGCCTTTCGCGGCGCCATTTTGAATGCCCAGGCGAGTTCGCAGGCCTCCGCGAGCGGTCATTTTCGCGCCGCCGCCATCGCCATTGGCGTCGCCGTATTTCTCGATGGACTGGACGGCCGCATCGCCCGGCTCACGAAAACGGTCAGTGATTTCGGCCGCGAGATGGATTCGCTCGCGGATGTCGTCAGTTTCGGATTCGCGCCCGCCGTCCTGGCGTATGCCTGGGGCGTCGAGTTCGCCAGCGCGCCCCCCGCTCCCCTGACCATCGATCATCTCCATCGGGCCGGATACTTTTGCGCGTTTCTGTTTCTGCTGTGCGGAGCGATGCGTCTCGCCCGCTTCAACGTCCAGGTCAACCCCGTACCGAAAAATCCCGGACGCGCGGATCGCAAATACTTCGTCGGTATGCCGATTCCCGCTGCGGCGGCGATGGTCGCGAGCGTGGTCTACGCCTTCGCCGACGGCGGCCCTCTGGACTGGTGGCTCTTTTCGGCAGCGTGGCTGGGCCTGCTCGGGCTTCTGTCGTTCCTCATGGTCAGCACCTGGCGCTACCCGAGCTTCAAGGACTTGAGCCTGATGCGCCCGCGCTCGCCGCTCACCTTCGTGGTCTTGAGCATCCTGATCTATCTGGTCTGGGATCTATCGCAGCCGATGTTGCTGGGAATGTCGCTGTGCTATGCATTGAGCGGAATCGTTCTCCGCGCCGGAGGTATCGTCCGCCGCCGGATGCGTCCTACCCATCACGAACCGGAGCATCAAGTTGGCTAAACTCACCGAACGTCCTTTGATTGCGCTGGTAGGCGGAGATACTCTGCTCGCCAAGGAAATCCGCGAGGTGCTGGGCGAACGCAAACCCGCTCCGCGCGTGCAACTGATTTCCGCTTCTGGCGACGGGACCGCTAAAATCGCCGCCGAGGACGATGAACCCGTTGTGATGGCGCCGTTAGCCGCCGAAAGTCTGGCGGGAGCCACGGTCGCGTTCCTGGCGGGATCCCCTGCGTCCAGCCGCCGCGCACTTAAAGTGAATCCAGCCGGCGGGCCCCGGCTGATCGATCTGGCGGGCGGCCTCGAGGAGCAGCCTGAGGCACGCCTCCGCGCGCCCTCAGCCGAACCTGCGCCAAGCAAGTCGGACGCGCCGATCCAGGTGATCGCCCATCCCGCCGCAATCGCACTGGCGATGCTGCTGGGACGCGTTTCCAAAGTCGCCCGCATCCGGCGGTCGGTAGTGCATGTGTTCGAGCCGGCCAGCGAGCGCGGCCAGCGCGGCCTGGACGAACTGCAGCAGCAAACCGTCGGCGTCCTGTCCTTCCAGAAGCTGAAGATGGACGTGTTCGACACCCAGATCGCGTTCAATATGCTGGCTCGCTACGGCGAAGAAGCGCTGGAACCTCTGGAAGGAATCGAGCAGAGGGTGGAAAAGCACCTGGCGTCGCTCCTGACCGCGTGGCCGGGGGTTCCCATGCCCTCGCTCCGTGTGATTCAGGCGCCTGTATTTCACGGGCACAGCATGTCCGCCTGGGTGGAATTCGAAGAGAATCCAGGCGCCGAGGCGCTGGCGAAAGCACTCGCCGAATCGGGAGTCGATGTCCGCACAGACGAGCCGCCTTCCAATGTCGGCATGGCCGGGCAAAGCGGACTCAGCGTGGGCGCCATCGCGGTCGATCACAATCAGCCGCGCGCGGCCTGGTTCTGGCTCGTGTCGGATAATCTGCGTCTGGCGGCGGAAAACGCCGTGGCCGTGGCTCAGGAGACCCTTTGAGACGACTTGCGGCTCTGCTGCCGCTGGCGTTAAGTGCGATCCTGGCGTCGTGCGGGTACCGCATCGCCGCCACCGATGATACGCTCCCCAAAACGATCCACACGGTATCTATTCCCGCCTTCAATAATCTGACTACTCGATACAAATTGACCGACCAGCTTCCGGAGAGCATCGCCCGCGAATTCATCACGCGCACCCGCTATCGTGTCGTGTCCGACGCTAACACGGCCGACGCGGTTCTGCGCGGAGCGATCGTCAATTACGCCTACTACCCTACGATCTTCGATCCCACCACAGGCCGCGCTTCCTTTGCCGAGCTGCATGTGACGCTCACCATCACGCTGACCGAGCGGGCCACCGGCAAAGTGCTGTTCAACCGGCCCAACTTCGACGTGCGCGAGACGTATCAGATCAGTCCGAATGAGGCACAATATTTCGAGGAGAGCGATCCGGCGCTGAAGCGCGCGGGACAGCAAGTGGCCCGCTCCATCGTCAGCGCCGTTCTCGAAAATTTCTAAATGTCGCCCGAACAGTTTCTCGCGAGGCTGGCTAAGAACGGCCCCGAGCCTGCGTATTTATTCCTGGGCCCGGAAGCATATGAGCGGAACCGGTGCCGCCGCGCGCTGCTCGACGCAGTTCTGCCGCCGCAGGAACGTGAGAACGGATTCACGCGTCACGATCTGGATCGCACCCCGCTGGCTTCGGCGCTGGACGACGCGCGGGCATTATCGCTGTTTGCCTCGCGCCGGCTGATCTGGCTCGCGGGAGCCGAAGCCGCGGTTCCGCGTGCCCCACGCGCTAAATCCGACGAAGAAGAAACGGGAACAGGCCAGGAAGGGCTTGCCGCCTACCTGCGCGAGCCGACCCCCGATGTCGTCCTGGTGATCGATTGCGCCCGCTACGAATTTGAGGGTGAAGACAAAGCCAGGATCGAACGCGTGGAAGCCTTCTATTCCGTGGTTCCGGCGAAGGTCGAGTTCCGTCCCTATGCGCCCGAGGCCGCGCGTTTCCTGGCGCAGAAGCTGGCGAAGGAGACCGGTATCCAACTGGGCTTGGCGGAACTCGCGCTGCTGCTCGAAGCCACCGGCGGCGACGCGTCCCGTATCGCCCTGGAGATCGAAAAGCTGCGCCTGTTCGCCGGGACCGCGCGTAAGATCACGGCAGCCGATATTACGGCGCTGGTACCCGACGCACAGTCGAGCACGATTTTTGCGCTGGTCGCCGCCCTGGGCCGAGGCGATCGCGGGCGCGCTCTTGAAACTCTCGACGCGTTATCGCGAGCGGGCGAATACATGCCGTTGGCGCTCACGTTTCTCGCCACGCAATTCCGGACCGCTCTGGCGGCTCGGGAAGCCGGCCTGCGAGGCGCGAGCCAGATTCAGGCTCACTTCAACAAAGTGGGGGCGCGCATGTGGCCCGAACGGGCTCGCCAAATCGAGCAGACCATGGATGCGTTTTCGAAGGAACGTCTGGAGCTGGCGGTGGAGAAAGTGTTCGAGACTGACCGCGGGCTGCGGGACGCTCGCCCCGATGACCGGATTTTGATGGAAGAGATGATCCTCGCCCTTACCGCGCGCTAGGTTACGCTGCGGCGAGCTTGCGCAAGCGAACAGTCAGACGGCTCTTGTAGCGGGCCGCCGTGTTCTTCTTGATGATGCCCCACTTGGCGGCGCGGTCGATCACCGAGAACGTCTTGGGGACAAGCGCCGTCGCGCCTTTGGCGTCCTTGGTTTCCAGGAGCCGGCGCATCGCGCGGATCTGGTGCCGCAGACGAGTCTTTCGAGTCCGGTTCACTGCCGTCCGGCGTTCAGCGATACGTACGCGCTTCTGCGCGGAAAGTGTGTTTGCCATGGAATCTATAGGATATCGCAGGGTGAGGCCGGTTGACAAGGGTAGGACAGGCGGGTCCTTCCCGCCTGTCTCGTACCTGGGTGCGTCGAATCAGTGGGTTAGATTTCCTCCCATCTGACGCATCATCAGCGCCATCAGGCCTTCCAGAGCGCCGCCTCCGTTCGCTCCCATCACCAGCGTGCTGGGCACAAACGGTACATTGCTCTTGGACAGGGCCTCCACCGCGTTTACAAACGCCGTGGCGCTTTCGCCCAAAGCCTTCACCTGCCGCTCGTACGCTTCGGCTCGAGCAAGACCAACCGACCGTACCTGAGCGCCTTGCGCCGTCCCGGTCTGCTCGATATAGGTCGCCTCGCCTTCGGCTTCCATCTTCCTCGATGCCGTCCGGTTGTTCTGGATGTTAACACCCACCTGCGACTTCGCCAAGTCAGCCTGCATATCGGCCGTGCCTTTGGCTTTCTCGGTCTCAATGCGCTGATCCTGCGCAGCCTTCTGCATCTGGTACGTCGCGATCTCCTGATTCGCGATCTCGCGCTGCGTCAGGACCTGCACCAGCTGCTGCGGCAGCACCACCGCCTGGATGTACACACCGCGCGTCTCCACACGATATTTGGCCAGCTCGGTCTTGACGTATTCAAATGCCCCTTGCTGGACCTCTTCGCGGCTGCCGATGAAGCGAACCGCCGGCATGCTTTGCAGCTTGTTGCGGAAATGGTTCCCCACCGCCGCCTGCAGGACTTCGTTCACCAGATTCGGCACGCTGCCCACCATCGAAATCACGTAGGGCGCCTGTGTATCCGGGATGTGAATCTGGACCTGCAGGTCAATGGCGAACTGGAAGCCTTCACTGCTCTTGGCTTCGATCTGGCTGAGCTGAGCGTCCAGGTTGTGAGCCTGCGATACCGCGTCCGCCCAGTTCAGAGTGATGATGAACGTCGGCACGATCACCGCCTGGTAGCAGCGCGGATTGATCGGGTACTTACCGGTGCGCAGCGGGTCCTGCCAGATCCCCCGGTGTCCGGGACGCACGAGGCTCCCGAACTTGAACTCCGCGCCCGACGTGTCTTGCGTCGGCAGACCGACGTACGCCTTCACCACAGCCACCTGTCCCTGTTCGATCACCAGCATGGGCACCTCCTCCACGCGCACCAGGAACGGATTCAGGTTGTATGCGCCGTACAGCAGCGGATCATGCTGCAGTCCGATCCTGCCTCCCAGGTCCAGGAACTTCTGGAAATCCTGATACGCGTTGTGACGATTGTTCTGGCTGCCCAGAATGGTCTCGATCAGCCGGGCGTCACTTGAATCGCCGCTGCTAGCGGCTTCCAACCCCGCGATGTCGTCGAACCCGCCCAGCCGGCTGGCGATATCCCCCGCCGGCAGAGGCTGGCCTTCGAGCGTGGTGACGATGCCAACCATATCCACCACCTTGCCGCCTTCCGTCGGCCGCGGCGAAATGCGGGTCACCTCCAGCTGATTCACGCTCAGCCCGAAGGCTTCATGCGTAAGCCGCCCCTTGGATCGCGCTAAGGCGCGCAAATCCGCGGAAATCGACACACCAAATACTTCGGCCCGAGTGATCACCAGGAACGCCACCGGATGAATGGGCGCCAGCGTCCCCGGGGAAAGCACGGGCCTCTGCACGCCTTTCTGGCCGCCCTTTGCCATGAACGTCCGCACATCGGCGAAGTTCCCGAATTCCGGCTTATAAACGGCCGATTTCGCGCCGATCGGCAAGGCTTCCCCGACCTGCGAAATCACCACACCGATCTGCCCGGCTGGCACCTGAACCCAGGGGTGTTTGGTGACCGCGTAAATCAGGCAGAGCTTGAAGCGCAGACCGGGCATCAGCATATCCGCCTGATATCCGGCTTCTCCTTTGGTTGCCACCGGGCTATCGCCGGGCAGTTTTGTTCCGAAGCGTTTGCGAACCAGTCCAACTTCCGTGGGACCGACGCTATAAATGGACGACAGCAGGATCAGCAAAGCGCCGCCCAACGCTGCCGCGATGAGGAGCGCACCGACAAATCCATACGTCATAAAGTTTTAGGGCCGTTAGCGGCCCTATTCTCCTTTCTATTCAAACCAGCTGAATAGATGAGGGGCGGGAGCAGCGGATTCGGAAATCGGACCTGAAGGGGTTAAGTGAATGAAGCGGTTGGCTTTATGATTTGTTCGTTCAGAAACGTTTAGGTACTTCGTGCATCTACTTGGTACTAAGCAAGGCCGGAGGAAACTATGAAAATTCAGCATCTGCTTTCAGCGATACTCATCGCCGTGGCTCCGATGTCCGCCTCGGTCATCTCCTATACAGCTAACCTGGACGGCGCCAGCGAAAGCCCATCCAACGCGTCTCCCGGTCTGGGATTCGCTCTGGTGACGATTGACGATATCGCCAATACCATGCGCGTCCAAGTAACCTTCAGCGGTCTAGTCGCAACCAACACCGCAGCCCATATACACTGCTGCACTGCTGCGCCGTTTACGGCCACGGCGGGTGTTGCGACCACAACTCCGACGTTCACTGGGTTTCCAGGAGGAGTGACGTCGGGAAGTTATGACCACGTCTTTGATATGACCCTCGCCGCGAGCTACAATCCCACATTTGTCACCAACAACGGTGGCACGGCAGCCAGCGCTGAAGCCGTGCTGTTCGCAGGCATGGCAGCCGGAAAGACGTACCTGAATATCCACTCGGGGACATTTCCTGGCGGCGAAATCCGAGGATTTCTGGTCGCCACGCCGGAGCCCGGTGCCGTGAGCCTGGTCGGCCTCGCTTTGGCCGGCTTGTTCGCTCTGAAACGCCGCATTTCCGCCTGATCCGCCAGGCAGTCGTCCTAGTACCGTTGGGATCTGATGTGGCCAATTCCGACCTGCTATCCTCGTAATGGAGAGGCCTTCGCCTATGACTGGTCGCCTGAAATTCGCCGTAGTAGCAACCTCTACGTGCTTGGTTGTCCTCCTGTTGTTCGGGGCAGTGCGAGGCCGGGGAGCTCCCGCCGGCGATCAGCCCTACACGCAGCTCGGCGTCTACACCGACGTTCTCTCCCACATTAAGGCGGACTACGTCGAAGAACCCGATATGAAGGCCGTCACGGCGGGCGCTATTACCGGGATGCTCGAGTCGCTCGATCCGTTTGCCAGCTACCTCAACGCCGATCAGTACAAGCAGTATCAAAGGGAAAAAGGCACCGCCAAGGGCGACGTCGGCCTGACCCTGGCTCGGCGCGTGGGCTACCTCACGATCGTCGATGCTCTGCCTGGATCGGCCGCCGCGAAAGCTGGACTCTCCACCAACGACGTCATCGAATCCATCAACAACATTGCCACGCGCGACATGCCTTTGGCCTTCGCCGAGATCCTCCTGCAAGGCGAGCCCGGCTCTTCGATCCAAATCAGCGTACTGACGCCGCGCCAGGCGGATCCGCAGAAGATCACGCTGGTGCGCGCTCCGCTGGTCTATCCGCCGGTTAGCGCAAAGCTGGTGACCGATCAGGGTCCCGACCCGGTGGGATTGATCACGGTTTCATCGCTTCAGGCCGGCCGCGCCAAGGAGATCGGCCAGAAGATTACGGATTTGGAAAAACAGGGCGCCAAGCGCCTGATGCTGGATCTGCGCTATTGCGCGATCGGGCCGGTGGATGAAGGGATCGCCCTCGCGAATGTATTCATGGACCGTGGCCTGATCACCTACTCTCAGGGCCAGAAGTCCGCCCGCCAGGATCACAATGCGACCGGCCGGGCCGTCACCAAGCTTCCTTTGGTGGTCCTGGTCAATCGCGGCACAGCGAGCGCGGCGGAAGTGGCCGCTGCCGCACTGCTCGATTCCAAGCGCGCCGAACTGGTCGGTGAGCCGACGTATGGAGACGCCGCCATTCGCAAAGCGATCACGATGGATGACGGCAGCGCCGTGATTCTCTCGGTCGCGAAATACTACACTCCCGGCGGCAAGGCGATCCAGGACACGCACGTGACTCCCACGGTCCTGCAGGCCGATACGACGGCGATTGTGGAACCTGAAGAGGATCCGGCCAACCCGGGCGCTACCAAGCCTGTTCAGATTCAGCCGGCCAAGCCTGCCGTGGATGAAATCCTCAAGCATGGGTACGAGTCGCTGCGGAAGCTGGTCACGCCCGTCCAGTAAGTTTTCGCAATCTTATGCCGCTTTACGAATACCGCTGCTCGAAGTGTGGAGAAAAATTCGAAGTCATCCAGAAGTTCGCCGATGCCCCGCTCACCGTCCATGAGGCCTGCGGAGGAACGGTCGAACGGCTGATATCTCTATCCGGGTTCAGCCTCAAAGGCAGCGGCTGGTACGCTACCGACTACGCTAAAGGCGGAGCTTCGATTCCGAAAAAAGATGGCGGCGAGGCGAAGTCCGCGGAGTCCAAGCCATCGGAATCCAAACCAGCGGAAACCAAGTCCGATACTAAAACTGAATCGAAACCCGCGAGCACCACAACCAAGAGCGATTAAGCGATCAACCGGCGCCGTGCAGTAAGATTGTGAGGCAGATCACCCTAACGGCAATCCATGGATCCGGAACGCTGGCGGCAAATCGAGCAACTCTACCATCTGGCCCTGGATCAGGAGCCTGATAAGCGAAATACCTTCCTAGCCGAATCCTGTCGCGGCGATGCCGAATTGCGGCGGGAGGTGGAGAGCCTGCTGGCGTCCGGCGGCTCCACCGGCCTTCTGCCCGATCAAACAGAGTGGGGTGAAGGCGAGGACCCGGCAGCGCCCGCAACGGTCTTGACTTCTGGTGTAAGGCTGGGACCCTATGAGATTCTGGGCCCACTGGGTGAAGGCGGCATGGGAAAGGTCTACCGCGGGCTGGACACCCGCTTGGGCCGCGCTGTCGCCATCAAAATCTCCACCCAACAGTTCAGCAAGCGATTTGAGCAGGAGGCGCGTTCCATATCGGCGCTGAACCACCCCCATATCTGCACACTCTATGACGTCGGCGCGATGCCTTCGGGTTCGGGCTACATGGTCACCGAACTGGTGGAAGGCGAAACGCTGCGCGATTGGCTCAAGCGCGCGCCCTCTTCCGACCGTGGTCTGGAGATCGCCAGGCAGGTACTGGAGGCGCTTCGCGCCGCGCACACCGCGGGCATTGTACACCGCGATCTGAAGCCCCAGAACATCATGGTCCGTTTCGATGGCTACGTGAAGGTTTTGGATTTCGGGCTGGCGAAGCGAATACCGGCCTCCCGCGGGCTCCAGGCGGAGACCACTGCCTCGCTGGGTATAAGCCTACCCGGTCAGATCCTGGGGACCATCGCCTACATGTCGCCCGAGCAGATCCAGGGACAGGAAGTGGACCAGCGTAGCGACCTGTTTGCGTTCGGAATCATCCTCCACGAATTACTGACCCGCAAACATCCTTGGATCCGGAGCTCGCCCGTGGATACGATGCACGCGATTCTCCACGATGAACCGCCTGAGATTCACACCGACTCTCGAGAAGTAGCGGAGATCGTGCGGAAGCTTCTCCGCAAGAGCCCGGCCGAGCGATATCCATCAGCCCAGGCTGTTGTGGAAGCGCTCCTTGACAGCTCGCCTAAACCGGGATCGTCCGGCGCTAGTGGCCAGGACACCAGGCCTTTGACGTCGATTGCGGTACTGCCGTTTGTTTTCTTAAGTGAAATCGCAGACCGCCAGGCCTTGTCGCTGGGGTTTGCCGATGCGTTGATTACCATGCTCGGGAGTCTTGAGGATTTCGCCGTGCTTCCGACATCGGCGGTCCTGAACTTCGTTCCCGGAACCGATCCGGCTCGCACTTGCCGCGATCTGGGCGTCCGCCAGGTTTTACAGGGGAATGTCCAGAAACATGGAACCCACTGGCGCGTCTCGATGCAGTTGTTCGACAGCATGACGCAGAAGATCACCTACTCGGAGAAACACGACTTCGTCCGGGATAGCGTATTCGAAGTCCAGGACGAAATCGGGCGGCGAGTGGTGGAATCGTTGCAAACCCGTTTTCCACAGTCTCCTCGGAAGGCTCGCGACCGGTACAGCAGCGATCCGGAAGCATTCGACGAATTCATGGCGGGTCTTCGCGAAAGTTACATCGACCGCGAAGAAACGCTTCGAAGCGCCGTTCAGCACCTATCGAAAGCGGTTGAACGCGATCCCGAATTCGCGCTGGCGCATGCCTGGCTGTCTCAGGTCTCGATGCAAATCCACTTCAACTTCGACACCCAGCGGGAGTGGCTCGAAAAGGCGGAACACCACTGCAGCCGGGCCTTGGCGCTGGATCCGGGATTGCCGGAGGGACACTGGGCCCGGTCCGCGATCCTATGGAGCCCCGCGAAGAATTTCCAGCACGCTGCCGCGATCGCGGCGCTGGAACAAGTCTTAGCCGCGCGGCCTAATTTTGACCGGGCCCATAACCGGATGGCCTCAATCTGTTTGCATATCGGAAGGTTTGACGAAGCCCGTATGGCCCACGAGCATGCCATGCGGTCGAATCCAAAGAACCGCACCTACAATCTCGAGATGCTCTATCTCTATAGCGGCGACTTCGCGCGCGCCGAGGAGGCGGCGCAGGCCTGGCTGAGGGAAGCGCCCGGCAACTGGAGCGCTCCCCATTTTGTCCCACAACCTCCCTTGATGATGGGAGATCTGAATTTGGCCGGGCAACGGTTGGCCGCGGGTTTGAAACTATACCCCGATGATCCCCAGCTCCTTAGCCTGCAAGGGATGCTGCACGCTCGGCGCAAAGAAACCGGCGCGGCCCTCGAGTGTGTGAGGAAGGCGCTCGATTTGCCGATCACCGTCGGTCATGCGCATCATACCTACTACCAAGTCGCCTGTGTTTACGCCGTATTAGGCGAAACGGAAAGGGCCATGGCGTGGCTGCAGCGTAGCGTCGACACAGGCAATCCCTGCTGGCCTTTTTTCAAGATAGATCCGCACTTGGAAAACCTGCGTCCCCATCCAGGTTTCCAACGGCTTGTCGCCAGCCTGGAACAGGAGTACACGGCGCTGAAGATCTCGCGAGTGTAGAGTCCAGCGGCGCCCGCCTCCTCATCAGAAGATCCGATCCTGCTTCCGCAGCGTTCCCACGCTACCGATGTTCGACACCGCGAACGCCACCCGGAACTGGTTCTCGTTGCGGGTTCCGAAGGAGAAACGCCGGTATTGCACGCTGACCCCGCAGCAATCGGTGTTGTAGGTAATCTGGCTCTGGGCAAACTGCATGATGCCCTTGCGGTAATCGTAGAACGCGCTGAATCCGTAATTCCAGCCGCGGCGGTTATCTCCTCCGTAGGTGATCTGCCCGCGCAACTGGTTAGACCCGGGAAGCCTCAACACGGGGTTGCTCTGAAGCAGGTAATCGCCCACGGAAAGGAAGAGCTGCTTAATGCGGCGGTCCATATTGATGCCGCTGTCGATGATGCCGCGATTGACCGGATCGTAGTCCATGCGCCATTCCAGATTCACATTCGACTGGTACCGCAGGACACTCACGATGGGCGACTGATGCCGCGGCCCGGTCACAAACGGGAGCCCGGTCAGATCCACCGTGCTCATCAGCACGTTGGGCTGGCCCGGAACCACCGCGCCGCCGAACGTCGGATCCAGATAGCGCTTGTACCAAAGCTGCCAGCTCAGGATCTCCGATACGGTGCCGTTACTGTCTTTCGCCAGCAACCGGTTGGTCAGCGAAAACTCGACTTCGTGGGTGTTGGAAATGATGTCTATATCATCGAAGCGGACTACCTGGTTGAAATCTTCAATGCCGGTAACGTATCGATACGTGGCGCGAGGCTCGATTACGTGTTTGACGCGGGTGCCTTTGCCGCGCCCCATCCATTTCGGGGCCTCGAAGATACGCGAGAGAGGCGGCGCCGAAACGTCGAGTTCTACATCCCGGGCGAAGTGCACGATGTTGTCGCCGGTCACCAGGCTGTTGCCGATGCTCGAGTCGTAGACGATTTCGTGAATGCCAAAGCTCGGCGCCAGGTCGAATCCGCTCCAGTGAACCGCGGTCATGACGCGCGGCTCAAAGCTCAGGCGCTGCACGAAGCGGCGGGTCTGAAATTCGGGCTGCGTGCGTCCCTGCAAACCGTAGCTGCTGTCGAGCGAAACCCAGACCGGCAGCGTCCCGATGGCGCGCTCCCGGGTGGTGAAATTGGCCTCCGGAAGCTTACGCAGGATGATCTCGTCATTGGGGGTCGTGCTTTGAAAATTCACGTTGCGCTGCGCCACGAAGGCGACCCCGAAATCGGACCAGTGCCGCGTGATGTATCCCACCGAGTGCGTCTCGGAAGATACGGCCTCATCGAAGGACTGTGTAAACTGCTGCCGGAATACGAAGGACGATAGATACCGAAGGTCGCCGCGCGCCTGCCAGCCCTTGCCCAGGTCGGACTTCCCCGCGATGGAGAGCACCATCCCGCTGGGAGCATTCGGATTCGCGTCGCTGCTGGCGATGCCGTACACGGAGGCATCAAAGCTGGTTTGATCGTTTACGACACCCCGAAACTCGGCCTGATGGCCGAAGCCCGTCTGGGAATAGAACAAGCCATGGTAGGTAAGATCGTAGCTCCGGTTGATCGCCCAGAAGTAGCCCACCCCCACGGTCTTCCCGCGCAGGGAACTGTTTCCGATATTGGGCGTCAGGAACCCGCTCCGCCGCGGCTGCTTCTTCAACGATTTGTAGAAGTAAGGGGTGTAAAAGATAGGGACTTCTTTCACGTAGAACCATGAGCCTTTGGAAATGGCCCGATCCTCCGGAATCACGTCGAAGGTCGGTCCCTTGAGCCTCCACCAGGGGGCCGGGATCAGGCAATCCGTCAGAAACCCGTTGTGCAGCGTGTAGCGATCCCCGTTCTTCTCGGCCCATTCACCGCTGAAGTAAAACGGATTCTGGGTGGTGAGCAGCCCGGGACGCGACTCGACACGAGCAGGGGACGTCCCTCTCACGTTGTAAAACATCCCGGAGCGGGTCTCGGTGTTGTACGTCGCGCGGTCGCAGTCCATCTTCTGGCCGTGCGAGAAGCTTTCCAGGTGGACGTGCCCGCGCGCTTCCGCCTCGTGGGTCATTTGGTTGTAGTCGATTTCGTCGGCCGTGAGCAGGTCATCCGCGGTCTCTACACGGGCGTTTCCGCGAAGGTGCAGCAGCTTGCCGTCGGATTCCTGTTGATCCGCCTGGGTGACGGCAATTTCACCGGGACCGGGAGCGGTCGGCCGGGCTGGGCGGATAGCGGCGTTGGGGTTGGGACCCGGCTGGACCGGTGCAGAGGGCGGAGGCAGTGTCGGCCGGTACTCTTGCGCCCTTAAAGTAACGCTCGAGATAGCGCATCCAACGAATAGCAGCGTATAAAGTCCGTGACAAATTCGCCAGATTATGTTACGAAAGAGAAAAGCGCTCAAGCGCCACCGTAGCAGAGCGCTGCCGGAACAGTCAAGATGTAAAAGGTCGCCAAGCGTCCAGGCAACCTCCAAGGAAGTCGTCCGAAGTATGCAATGCCCTCACTGTCGCGCCCTGAATGAGCAAGCGGAGGAGCGGTGTGTTCATTGCGGGCGGCGGCTCAAGGTGGCGGCGGGCGCGCCGTATCCGATCCGCACCAGCGCACTTCCGGCCACGGCGTTAGAGCCCCTTCCTGGAGGCAGTCCGGATGCTCACCCTCCGACAGGGCATCAGCCTGAGACCCCAAGCTACCAGCCGTCGCTGTTTCGGGACGGGTCCCGTGATGGCTCAGCCGGAAAAGTGATTCCCATTCCGACGCTGACCCCGCTTCATCCCTACAATCGGGATGCGCCGCCACGCCGGCCCTCCCCCCGGACTCCTTCGGCGCGGGTCCAGCATCGCCGTTCCGATTACCAGCAGATGCTCGGATTCCATGAGGCTTCGCCACCCGAGGTGCGGGTCCAGCCCGGCGAGGCCATCGATTGCGACGCGCCCGTAGCTGCGCCTACCCACCGCCTGGTGGCTACCGCCATCGACGCCAGCCTGATTCTTGTGGCGGTCGGGGTGTTCCTGGCAATTTTCTTCCTGTCCGGCGGACAAGTCGCACTGGACCGCAAGGCGTTATCGTTCCTGCTGGGCGTGACTGCTGTGATCGCGCTGTTCTACCGGGCGCTATGGTGCCTGGCCAATGGCGATACGCCGGGGATGCGCTTCGCCGGTCTCCGCCTGGTGGATTTCGACGGCCGTCGTCCGGACCGCGAGCAGCGCGGGATTCGACAAGTGGCTAGCGTGCTGAGCCTGCTTTCCGCCGGCCTCGGCTTGGTTTGGGCCCTGGTCGACGAAGAAAATCTCACCTGGCACGACCACATTTCAAAGACCTTCCCGACCACGCAATAAGTCCGTTTCGGAAACAAACTGCAGCCGCTATGTTGCGGGCCAAGGTGGTAGCCTGGAAGAGTGAATCGCCCGGTTGCCCGTTACCGACCTTCGCGCCGCTATATTCTCTTTGCGCTTCTGGCGATCGCCGGAACCGTCTTATGCGCGTGGACCGGGCTGCGCTGGCCTTCCACCTGGATCGCGGCGGGGCTCTTTGGTGTCACGGCCGCCGCGTTGATCGCGCTGCTGTCGCAACCGCAGATTGAAATTTACGAGACGCACCTCCAGTTGGGCCGGCGCATCATTCCGTGGCGGGATATCCGCAGGCTGGATCAGACCGGGTGGATCGCCCCCCTGGCCGTGGCTCTTACGCTGTCGAACGATCGCCGAGTGTTTCTCGTGTATGCGGGCGACCTGGACTCCTCCACCAGCCTGCTGCGCCACCTGCGCCGTTACTCGCGCCAGGCGCTGCTCGATGGAATTCCGTATCGGCAGGCATGGGGCGAGCTGGATAAAACGCCTGAGCTTACCAAAGGCGAGGACCTGCAGAAACAGCTGGAAAAAATCGCATCCGGCAAAGCCACGGATCCTAAAACGGCGCGGGAACCCGAGCGCCGAAACCCTCCGCATCCGCTGCTTCGCCCCGAGGAAGAAGAAGAAATCGAAAGAATGTTCCAGCGCCTGAAATCCGTGGGCCGCTTGGATCAACGGGATCAGCGTGACCATCGCGGGTCCGGCGATCGATAGACTCTTCCCCGGTGAAGCGCGCATTCCGCAATCTAGCACTAGTCCTGCTGATCGTAATTCTGCTCGGGGTCGTCTTCCGCACCGCAGTGTTGACAGCCATGGGCTCCTACCTGGTGCAAGCCGAATCGGCCCAAAAAGCGGACATTGCGCTGGTCCTGGCAGGAGATGGCGAGGGACACCGGATCCTGACCGCCGCGCAACTCGCCCGCAGCGGGTATATCCCCAAAGTGTTGGTCAGCGGGCCCTCGGGAGTGTACGGCCGTTACGAGTGCGACCTTGCGATTCCCTTCGCTGTTCAGGCCGGCTACCCCGAATCTTACTTCCTGCATTTCGAGAATGACGCTCGATCCACGAAAGAAGAGGCGGCTGCAGCGACCGCCCGCCTTCGGCAGCTTGGTGCGCACAAGGTGCTGCTGGTGACCAGCGACTACCATACCCGCCGCGCAGGAGCCATTTTCCGAAGCGCGGCTCCCGATTTGGAATTCATCGTGGTCTCTGCGCCCGACGCTAACTTCACGCCCGACGGCTGGTGGCATACCCGGCAGGGCGAAAAGATCGCTTTCATGGAATGGGTCAAAACCGTGACGGGCCGATTCGGGATTTGAGCCGGATTGCCCGCCAGCGCTCACTTCGCGATAGAATCGTTTAGGCTTATGAAACTCACCTTTGTTCTTCTCTCGTTGTGCGCCGCTGCGGTGGCGCAGACCAAGTCCGCCGGACAACCCAACCTGATGGATCCTTCCACCATGAAGGCCACGGCCCCGGCTACCTTCAACGTGTTGGTGGAGACCACCAAGGGTCCGTTCACGATCAAAGTAACCCGCTCCTGGGCGCCCAACGGCGCGGATCACTTCTACAACCTGGTTCGGGCCGGCTTCTACAACGATGCGGCCTTCTTTCGCGTGATTCCCGGCTTCATGGCGCAGTTCGGAATCAGCGCCCGCCCCGAAGTGTCCCGCCTCTACGCCAACGCCAACATTCAGGACGATCCGGTGAAGGAATCGAACACCCGCGGCATGGTGACGTTCGCCCAAACCGCGGCGCGCAACAGCCGGTCCACCCAGCTCTTCATCAACTACGGCGACAATTCGCGGCTCAATGCCGATCGCTTCGCTCCCTTCGGCGAAGTAACGAAAGGCATGGAGGTCGTCGACCAGATTTATTCCGGCTATGGCGAACGGCCTGATCAGGGAGCCATTACTTCCCAAGGCAAAGCCTATCTCGACAAGAACTTTCCCCGGTTGGACCGCATTACGAGCATGACCATCGTAGACACGCCCGCCAAGAAGTAACTCCATTTTAGGGGAGCTTCGGCTCCCCAAACAAATTTACGGTAAAATGGTTTGCGGAGAGCGTGTGGAAATCGCTCCGCCGCGGCTTTCTTGTCAGTAAGATGGCGTCCACCCCCGAGGCGGCTTTCTTCCACAGGTTTATCCACGTCGTAAGTGCGAGAAGCTGAACGTCCAAAAAAACTTTCAGCGGAGTGTGACGAACCGGTTAAGGTAAGAGACACCGTTAAAGAATGCCTGTTGCGGATCTCACTTTTGAGAAGGGTCTGCCCGCGAGCGTAGACACGGAGCGCCTGGTCCTCGGATCCATCCTGCTCAACGATGCCGTCTACCTCCAGGTAGCAGGATCCCTCGCGCCTGACGACTTCAGCCTGGAGAAACACCGCCGCATCTTCGGCCGCATGCGGGATCTCTACGACCGCGGCGGACGCATCGATCGCGTCACCCTGGCCGAAGAGCTGATGAAGCAGGGCCAGCTGGAATCCGTGGACGGACTGGCTTATCTCGTCTCGCTCGACGACGGCCTGCCCGCGATTTCAAACCTCGATAGCTACGTCCGGATCGTCCGCGACAAGGCCGTGCTGCGCAAACTGATCTTCAGCTCGCAGAAGATCATCGACCGCTGCCTGATGGGCGAAGAGGAGCCGGACAAGATCCTGGCTTCGGCCGAAGAAGGCCTGCTCAAGCTGGGCGAAGCCAATGCCAACGAGCAGCTATCGTCGCCCGCCAGCATCGTGGAGCGCTTCCCGGGCGGCGCGAACGCCTTTCTCGATCCCAGCCAGCGCGTGCGAGGTCTCAGTACAGGATTCGCCAAGTTCGATGAGATGACCGGCGGGCTGCACGCCGGTGAGCTGATCATTCTGGCGGCTCGCCCGTCGATGGGCAAGACGGCATTGGCGCTGAACATCGCCCAGCACGTCGCGACACATCCCCAGATGCAGAAGCCCGTGGCGGTGTTTTCGCTCGAAATGTCGTCGGCCAGCCTGCTGACCCGTTTGCTATGCGCCGGCGCGCGCGTGGACCAGCACAAGTTCCGCGCGGGGTATCTCAACGAAGAAGAACGCCGCAAGCTTCATTTCACCTTGGCGCAGATTACGGAATCGCCCCTGTTCCTGGACGACTCGGCCGGCGTCAACCTGATGGACGTGCACTCCAAGCTGCGGCGGATGAAGAATACCCATGGCCTGAGCCTGGTGATCATCGATTACCTCCAGCTTATGAACAGCATGGGCCGCATCGAGAATCGCAACCAGGAAGTATCGGCCATTTCGCGCGGCCTGAAGCTGATGGCCAAGGATCTGGAAGTTCCCTTCTTGGTCTTGTCGCAGTTAAGCCGCGCATCCGAGCAACGGGTCGGCGATCACAGGCCGATTCTGAGCGATCTGCGAGACTCCGGATCCATCGAACAGGATGCGGATCTAGTCGGCTTCATCCATCGCGAGGAGATCTACAAGCGGGACGACCTCAGCGTGAAAGGACTGGCCGACCTGATCATCGCCAAGCAGCGCAACGGTCCCATCGGTACAGTGCCTTTGCGGTTCCTGGGCCAATACACTCGCTTCGAGAATCGTATCGACGACCTGCCGGAAGAGCCGCCGGAGTAGCCTCCGGACGGGAAACATTGGATCGATACAGTCATTGCCCCGGTACGGTTCAGGCAATCCTAAGAGTCACTAGGAAGAGATAACTCGTCGTCGGAACACGAAGTTACGCGGCAGGCGTAACCTCAATCTCCTTGGCGACGCTGGTAGGCTCAGGGACCGGTTCACCAAACTCACGCAGCGTCTGAAGGTGTCCCGAGATCGCTTCCCGAACGTTGAGTTCTGTTTCCTCCAACGTCCTCCCGGTGCTCACGCAACCTGGAAGATCGGGGACATATGCGGCCCAGTTCGTTGTTGCCTGCTCGAAAATGACAGCGTATTTTCGGCTCATTCTGTAGACTCCAGATTAGCGGCTTTGAGGATGGACTTCATCGTTCCCTTGGGCAACTCCAGTCTCCATTCTAGACTCTCTGCCGCGAGCAAGCGACTCGCTACCCCTTCTTGACAAAATTAAACAGGCTCCGGGGATTATCCACCAGCAGCCGCTTCACGCCATCTGCGCTCTTCCCCGCGACCTCCCAGATCCATCGATTCACCAATTCCCCATCGTTCGGCATCTGCCCATCTTTCATGTTGGGATGCGGCCAATCCGTACCCGTAATCACCCGATCGGGAAACTCTTCCTCCAGCGCGCGCGCAAAGGGAAGAACTTTGCTCCACTCCTCCGGTTTGTTCGATCCCGTCAGGCGCTCCGGGCACGTCACCTTGGCGTAGCAATCTTTCTTGTCGCGAAAGAGCTGCAGATAACGCTGGAACTCGGGATCGCCCACGCCGTTGCCGATCACCGGCACTGCCATGTGATCGAACACCACCGGAATCGGAATCGATTTGATATGCGGCTCCAGATCCTTGAGATCGGCCGCCTCGCAATACAGATCGATGTGCCAGTCGTTCTTCAACTGACCCGCGTCTTTCAGCCGCTTCAACCGGAGCGCCATTCGGACCATCTCCTCAGGCGGCGGAGGGTTCGTGAGACGCTTCACATAGCTGTAGCGCACGCCGCGCACTCCCGCCGTATCGAGCTCTACGAGTTCCGCGTCCGATATCGCCTTATCGACGAACGCCACCCCCAGCGCCCTGCCCTTCGCTTTCTTCAGAGCATTGAGCATGAAACTGTTGTCCGTGCCATGGCAGGTGGCAGCTACTACAACTTCACCGGAGAAACCCAGGAAATTATCCAGCTCCTCGAGCTTCCTCCAGGGCGCGAACGCCGGATCGTATTTCCGGTCGTCCGACCAGGGAAACGGAGTCATCCCATTGCTGTTCACGTGGCAGTGCGTGTTGATCGCTCCCGGCGGCATTTCGAACACGGGCTTGTCCGGAGCCGGGTTCGGCTCGATATTCTTCGCACGAGGCGGCACCCGCTTACGAGGCTTATCGTTATAGTGATGCCGGTTGACCTCGCGAGTCTCCGAGACCATCGTATATTCCCTGCCCTCTTCCATCTGATACTTCTCGGAAAGATGGCTCACGATGATGTCCTCAAGGTCGAGGCCCAGATCCTTGCGCAGCCGATCGCCCAGCGGACCCTTGCGATCCGGCTTATCGCCTAACGCGAAATTGACAGATACACGCTTGCTGGGACCCGCTTCATCGCCCACGATGCAGAAGGCCCAGGGAGCGAGTGTTGTCGCCACACGATTCCGCAGCATCGTATTCTTCGGCTCTTCCGTAACAGGGTCCAGCGACTGATGACCCTGCAGGAGCGCATGCAGTTTTCTGAGAAGCTCCCCGTCATTCTCAAGAAAATACTTTTCGAGATCTTTCGAACACTTCACTTCAAGATTTGGCATGATTCGTTTCCGGCGCTACTTGGCGGGCGGGGCCATCAGCGTCCCCACCGCGGTCGCACCAAAGAGAATGAAATGGAACATGAAGGATATTTTACCGTCCGGGGTCTTGTGAATCCCAGTTCGTGCGCTCAGCGTGTGTCCTGAGCGAACATCGCAGTAAAAGCCGCATCAGTCCCGACCACGATGATGGAAGCGTGATAACCTCGCGCCCACGAAGGTCTAGCGGGGCAGGTAGCGGTCGCGACGAAATTTGGCGATCGCTTTGCGGATATCTGGAAGCTTTGGTCCCAACAGACCTAGAGCCAGGACGAGGATGCCGGTCATCTCTTGTACACCAACGGTACCCATATTCGTGAACTTCCTAGAGATCCATCATAGCAGGGGTACAGATTTAGCGATTGCCAGGTAGTGTCCTTATAGCTATAACGACACCCAACCTTGCACGCCTGGGACGCCGGGCATATACTCGATATCGACTAGGATTTCTGGATATTCACGGTACGGAGGCTGGAAAACAGTGCGAGTTTTTCTTTGCTCGGCAATATCAACCCTCACGCTGTTCACAGCCGCGGCACAAGCTCCCGCGCCCCGCTTTGAAGTCGCCGACGTGCACCCCAGCCGCGTGACCGCCGCACAGGTAGCGCGTGGTCCATTTATGACCAGCGCTCGCTATGATTTGCGCAACGCGACCTTGGTCGACCTGATTGTCAAGGCGTACGATATTACCGCCGACAAGGTGCTCGATGGGCCCAGCTGGCTGGAGTACGACCGATTCGATATCAGCGCCACCATTCCGCCGAAAACGTCAGCCGCGGACGCCAAGCTCATGCTTCAGGCTCTCCTGACGGAGCGTTTCAGCCTCACCGTTCGCAAGGATGTGAGACCCCTGCCGTCTTACGTGCTGGCGGCTCCTAAGGGAAAACAGAAGTTGAAGGAAGCCGACGGGTCCGGCGATACCGGGTGTCGAACTGCTTTGGATCAGCCTCGCCCAACCGACTCGCCTGGGGCCGCCCCGCCGATCCCGACCGTCACTTATACCTGCCGCAACATGACCATGGCAGCGTTCGCCGAAGGGATCAGGAGCATGCCTTTCGCTCAACAGTTCATCGGGACGAATCCAGTCGAGGACAAAACCGGAATCGAAGGTAAATGGGACTTCACTCTCAAATACACGCTTCCGCTATTTGGCCCGGGCGGCGATAACATCACGCTGCAGGATGCTATCGATAAACAACTGGGCCTCAAGTTGGATCAGGAAACGATCTCGCTCCCGGTGATCGTCGTGGCAAGAGCCAGCCGCCCGTCTCCAAACGAACCGGATGTGGCGAAAAAGATTCCGGCCCGGCCGGAAGAATTTGAAGTAGCCACCCTCAAACCGGTCGATCCGATCAGCACGGGCGCCCCGGTCCTCATGGGAATGCGGATGCAGCCTGGCGGGCGTGTAGAGGTTTCCGGCTTGCCGGTGAGGCTTCTGATACAGCAGGCCTGGGGCATACAAAACGATTCGATTGTGGCGCTGCCGAAATGGGCGGACACAGACCGCTATTCCATCGTCGCCAAGATGCCGGCATCCGAAGTTTCGACGTCTCCGAACCAGCAAATGGATCCTGATGCTGTTGGCGTCATGCTGCAAGCCCTGCTAAAGGACCGCTTCAAGCTCGCCGCGCACTTCGAGGAGCGCCCCATGGCGGCCTATACGCTGACTGCTTCCAAACCCAAGCTCAAAAAGGCGGATCCCGCCGCGCGCACAAAATGGACCGATTCGAATAATGGGCCGATTATAGTAACCGGCGGCAACGGCGCTGGCCCACCGTCCAGAACCATCAAGTTCCAAAACGTGAGCATGGCGCAATTGGCCGAGAAGCTCCAATTTCTCGCCGGTACTTATATTCACGCGCCTGTGATCGATGCGACGGGGCTCGAAGGCGGCTACGACTTCACGCTGACGTTCTCTCCCATCGCGCCCGCCATGCTCGCGAACATATCCCGCGCGTCTGCCGAGGGCGGGGCCAGTACCGCGGCCGACCCCATCGGGGGCGTGTCGGTTTTCGAAGCAGTCGAAAAGCAACTGGGGCTGAAGTTGGTCGAGCAGAAACGCCCGGTATCCGTTCTGGTGATCGATCATATCGAACAAACGCCGACCGACAACTGATACCTTGGGAGCGAGGCTGCCATCGCCTCGCCCCCCGATTCAACCCGAGACAACTAATAGTGGAATTTTGACCCGGTTGCGGGTTTCGTCCCCGTCGCGATCCAGCGTCCGTTCGGCGCCCGAATCAGAAATAACGGCTTGTTACAAGCCGCCGGCACGTTGATCTTGAACGAAAGCTCGGCATCGCCCGAAGCGCTAAGATTGGCGGCCGGCGTGTCGATCGCCGCCTCCGGCGACCCTCCCGTGCCGCCCGGGTTGCACACCAGTGTGCCGACCACGGAGGTAACCGCGCCGATCGTGCCGCTTCCCGCTCCGCCGTTCAATACCAGACCTTCGACCTCGAACGAGCCCTCGCCCGTATCGAGATTGACTCGCGCGTTGCCGTCTCGCGCTGTCCACGGACCGGGTCCGCTGTGAATCTGACCAACCGGATTATCGACACCGGGAGCGGTAATCACCCCTTCCATC
>JADMIO010703290.1_pt1 | contig 31386 bp, 23 predicted proteins | sample 8958161 | NCBI WGS metagenome assembly JADMIO01 (sample SAMN16585339, study PRJNA669376) | soil metagenome | isolation source: Crop rotation soil | place: USA: Cullars Rotation, Alabama | collected 2011 | reverse complement strand
CCTCATGCGCAACATCAACCGTATTCGTTGTTGACGACGACGCATCGGTGCGCGAATCACTGGAATTGCTCATCGACTCCGCGGGCTGGCAGGCGCAGACATTCGCAACCGCACAGGAATTTCTCGCGTGCCCACGCGTCGTTGCCCCGAGCTGCCTCGTGCTTGACGTTACGCTGCCGGACCTCAATGGGCTCGACCTGCAGAAGCGTATCGCCGTCGATCGACGAGACATGCCGATCATCTTCATCTCGGGTCACGGGGACGTTCCGATGACAGTCCAGGCCATGAAGGCGGGAGCTGTCGAGTTCCTGACGAAGCCGCTCCGCTGTGACGTCCTGTTGAATGCCATCCAGCATGCGATCGACCGCAGCAGCGCCGTTCTTGGCCACGAGGAAGCGATGCGATCGCTCCGGGAATGCTACGCCTTACTTTCATGTCGCGAACGAGAGGTGATGGCGCTGGTAGTTGCCGGCTTGTTGAATAAACAAGTCGGTGGCGAACTCGGCATCAGCGAGATCACGGTGAAGGCACACAGAGGCCAAGTGATGCGAAAGATGCAGGCCGACTCTCTCGCCGATCTGGTGCATATGTCGGCCAGCCTCTGTCTCGCGCGTGCATCGAAAGACCGACACTCCACTAACCGAGTCGCCCGCACTGCCGGCGACGTGAGCGTTCGATCGCTCTCACGAGCATGGTAGGCACGGTGCGATCAGCCTGCGTGACAGCGTGCCAGCTCTGACGGCCCCAGGGCGTCATGCTTCTTCCGCCAGTTGTAGAGCCGGGAATGCGATATGCCCATCTCGCGGCAACCGTCCCTACCTCCCCTGGGTGATCAAGGTGAGTCGCTCTGGTCAACCGCCTGGGAGATAGCGACAATGGCCGAGCGATACGGGAGTGATCGAAGTGAGGACCACGACGCTAAATCAGGACCGCGAGCCATCAGGCACCGGGTGCCGCCGCGCGCGTGTTAAGGAAGACCGAATACAGCGAAGTCGTGGCGCAAATGAACAGGCGATTGAGTATCGGCCCCCCAAAGCACACGTTGGCGACGGTTTCATGGATCGCGATCTTGCCAAGCAGCGAACCGTCGCTCGCGTGACAATGGACGCCGTCGCCCGCGGACAGCCACAGGTTGCCTTGCACATCGACGCGAAAGCCGTCGAACAGACCCGCGGGGCAAGTGGCGAAGACCTCGCCGCCTGAGATGGAGCTACCGTCGGCGGACACAGTGAAGCGGCGCACGTGATGCGGCCCATCCACAACGTGCGTAACACCGGTGTCGGCGATGTACAACAGTGATTCATCGGGCGAGAACGCGAGACCGTTGGGCTGCACGAAGTCCGAAGCGACGATGGTGATGCGGGCACTTCTCGCGTCGATCCGGTAGACGTTGCAGGCGCCGATCTCGCTCGGCGCGGCGTCCCCTTCGTAGTCGGAGTCGATGCCGTAACTCGGATCGGTGAACCAGATGCTGCCGTCGCTCTTGACCACCACGTCGTTGGGCGAGTTGAAGCGCTTCCCGTCATAACGGTCGGCGAGCACGGTCCGTTTGCCATCGAAATCGGTGCGCGACACGCAGCGACTGCGATGCTCGCACGAGATGAGGCGTCCCTCGCGATCTACAGTGTTGCCGTTGCTGTTCATAGAAGGCTCGCGGAACACCGAAACGGAGCCATCGGTCTCGTCCCATCGCATCATGCGGTCATTCGGAATGTCCGACCACACGAGGTAGCGTCCCGCTGCGAACCACGCCGGTCCCTCCGCCCAGCGGCAACCGGTGTAGAGCTTCTCGACATGCACATTCGGCAACGTCAGCTTTTGAAAGCGTGGATCGATGACGTCGAAGCCGGAGGTGCGCGCGGTGGGCATGGTGGAGTAATCCGAATGGCGGAACACCTACTCCGAGTACCGGCGACCGCGGCCATAGATCAACAGCATGGCGATGATGACGACGCCGTAGGTGACGTGGCGGCCGAACTCCGGCATCTGCATAACGGATAGAATCGACTGCAGCAGCGTGATCAGGATTACACCCGCGACGGTGCCGAGGTAGCTGCCGCGGCCGCCGAGGATCGACGTGCCCCCGAGCACCACGGCGGCGATTGCCGGCAGCAGGTACGGATCCCCCATCGCCTGGGCCGCCTTGCTTGCATAACCCGCGAGCAGCACGCCGCCAAGCGCCGAAAGACCACCCGACAGCGCGAACGCGGCCGTCACGACCATCCGTGTCCGCGCACCGGAGAGATAGGCTGCGCGCTCACGGTTTCCGATCGCGTAGACGGTGCGACCGAAGGTCGTGCGCGTCAGCAGGAACACGGCCGCCACGCCGACGGCGGCCCACACCAGCACCGCGTTGGGGATGCCGAATACGGTATCGCCGGTGGCAATGACCCGCATTGCCGGAGACGACGAATCCTGCGGCGAAAATCCGCCCGTGTGCACGATCATCAATCCCTGGGCGACTGCATTCATCGCGAGCGTGACCACCATCGACGGAATGCGCAGAAACGCCACCCCGGCCCCGCTGACCAGGCCGAGCGCGACGCCGCATCCGATTCCGACCGGAATCGCAAGGATCTCTCCCAGCGGTCCCCAGGCGGTGGCGGCAGTCGCCATCATTCCGCCGGTGGCAACGACCCATGGCACCGACAAGTCGATCTGGCCAAGCAGGATGACGATCATCGCGCCGGTCGCGATGACGCCGAGGAAGGACGCGACCTTCAACTGTTGCAGCAAGTACTGCGGCGAAAGAAAGCTGCTCGAATAGAGGCTTCCGACGAACAGCACGAGCGCGATGCAGCCGAACGCCCACAGGATGGCTGGATCGATGCGATGGCGAGTGCCGGCTGCCGAACCGCCGGCGGCGCGCTCGTTCTGATCTCGCCGCGAAGGGGATTCAGCCATACAAGTCGAGTCGATTGCGCACGCGCAGAAGCCGCGCCGCGCCGAGACAGACGGCCAATGCCAGCACGATTCCCTGGAACAGCGGCTGCCACAGCGGCTCGACGTTGAACACGAACAGCAAGTCGCCGATCGTGCGGAACATCAACGCCCCGAAGATTGCGCCAATGGCGCTCCCCGAGCCGCCGAAAAGCGACACGCCGCCCAGCACCACCGCAGCTATCGAGTAGAGCGTATAGGTGCTGGCGTTGGCCGCCGACGCTTCCCCGGTATACGTGATGAACGTGACGAAGAGACCCGCCATCGACCCGAGGAGCCCCGACAGCGTGTAGGCAACGAATTTGGCGCGGCGGATCGGCACACCCGACATGTACGCAGCGATCTCGGAAGACCCGACCGCATACGCCGCGCGGCCGATCACCGAGCGACGGAAGGGAAGCCACACGATCACTACTATTGCCAGCAGCACCACAAGGCTTGCCGGCACGCCACCGGGCAGCTGGCCGGTCAGCGCATCGGCGAGCGCCGTGTTGACGTCGCCGCCCGGGACCGGCCGTAGCGCCAGCGCGGCTCCGTAGTACACCGCGCCGCTGGCGATGGTCACGACGATCGGTTGCAGCCGGCCGAAGATGACGATCAGCGCGTTGATCGCACCGCACAGGCAGCCGACGAGCAGCACGCCGATCACACCCAACGCGCTCATCAGCGGCGACCCCACTACGATCCACGACGCGAGGCAATTGGCGAGCACCATTACTGCGCCAACCGAGAGATCGATTCCCGACGTCAGCACGACCAGCGTTTGTGCCATCGCGACAATCGCGAGCAACACCCCTTTGTTCGCAGCGGTCGTTGCGACGTTGGCGTCGAGGCCTGCCGGATGGTTGGCCGCGTAGATGGTAAACATCACGACGAACCCTGCGAAGGCGAGCAATGTTCCTCTGTGCTCGCGCAGCCAGTAGAGCCCGTCGCCGCTCACGTCAACCCGGCTTGAAGTGTTGTTTTCCGCGCTTCGGCGCCGATGTTCAGGGCGCTGCCGATCAGCGCGCGTTCGGTGATCTCGCCGCCGATCAGTTCGCGCTTGATCGCGCCGTCGTACATCACGAGCACGCGATCGCAGCAGCCGATCAGCTCGTCGTAGTCGGTCGAGTAGAAGAGGATCGCCGCGCCCGCGTCCGCAAGCTCGCGCAGCAGCCTGTACATCTCCTGTTTGGTTCCGACGTCGATGCCCCGGGTCGGATCGTTGAGCAGCAGGATGCGGGGCGCCATCATCAGCCATTTGCCTATGACCAGCTTCTGCTGGTTGCCACCGGAAAGAGATCCGGCCGGCAAGTCGGTGCCGTCGGTCCTGATCGCGAGCAGGCGCACCATCCGCTCGACCGCGGCGCGTTCGGCAGATGCGTTGACGACGCCCCATCTTGACAGTGTCGCGAGAGCCGCGAAGGAAAGATTGTCACGCACCGACATCGGCAGCATGAGGCCTTCCGTCTTGCGATCCTCAGGGATCAGGGCCATCCCGAATTCCTTGCGCTTCGCCACACTCGGGCCGGTGATCGTCACGGGCTTGCCATCGATCAACACGTTGCCCCTCGTCCCGCGCAGCACTCCAAACAACCCGAGCAGCAGCTCGCGCTGGCCCTGGCCGTCGAGTCCGCCCAGACCGACCACCTCGCCGGCATGCAGTTGCAGCGAGATGTCGGTCAGCCGGTCGCTCCAGCCAAGCTTGCGCACCTCGAGAAGCGGCGCCGTCTCGTTTGCCGCTCGTGCAGCGTGCGCCGGAAACACCGCGCTGTATTCACGGCCGATCATCAGCTCGACAACCTCGTTGTCGGTCTTCGTGCCCGCAGCGTAGGTCCCCACGGTGCGGCCGTTGCAGAACACCGTGCACTCATCCGCCAACTCGGTGATCTCGTGCATCCGGTGCGAGATGTAGACGAGTCCGAGACCTTCCGCGCGCAATCGCTTCAGCACGGCGTAGATCTTCGTTACGTCGGCGACCGTCAGTGCCGAAGTCGCCTCATCGAGGATGAGGATCCGCGGCTTGCGTGCGAGCGCCTTGGCGATCTCGACCATCTGCCTCCGCGAGAGCGGCAGATCCTTGACCAGGGCCAATGGATGGATGTTGTCGGCGCCGGCGCGCGAGAGCGCTTCCTCCGCCATGTGGCGCTGCGCCCGACGATCGATCAGTCCGAAGCGACGCGGCGCGTTGCTGATTGCGATGTTGTCCGCCACCGACAGATCGGGGATCAGCGACAGCTCTTGGAAGATGCACACGATCCCCGCCGCGTTGGCAGCCGCCGGTGATGCAAACGACACGGCCTCGCCGTCGAGCAGCATCCTGCCCTCGTCCGGCGCGACGACGCCCGCCATGATCTTGATCAGCGTCGATTTTCCGGCGCCATTCTCGCCAAGGACTCCATGGATGCGGCCAGCCTCGACCACGAGGTCGGCACGCTGCAGCGCGCGCACCCCGCCAAAGCGCTTGGAAACGCCCTGCATGACGAACAGGCTCATTGGTGGACGCTTGACGATCGAGAGCCTTCAGGCACGGGTTTGGCGGAAACGCTTGGTTTGATGCGGGGATCGCACCTCATGCAATCCCCGCAACCACGTCTACTTGTTGGCTTCGGTCTGCCCCATGATTTCCTGCGCTGTGAAGTTGATGCCGCACGTAGGAAAGGAGTTGCCGACGAAGAAGTTGTCGCTCTGGCCGGGGTAATAGTCGACCCCTTCCTTCATGTTCGGGTACTCGGCGCGCGCCAGCGGAAGCTTCACCGACTGCGGTACGACCTTCCCTTCGAGCGCCGCGATCGCCGTCTTGATCGCCACCGCTACCTGGGCCGGCCCGGTCCCCGCCGAGGAGCATTTGAGGCCCTCCGCCCCGTACTTGGCGCAGAACTTGCGAAACCCGTTCTCCGTCTCGCCGCCGAACGGCACGAAAGGATGCTTGGCGTCGATCATCGCCTGGACAACACCGGTATCGCCGCCTTGTGCCGTGATCGCGTCGAACTTCTTGTGCACGGCGATCGCGTCCGCCGTCACTTTCTGTGCCGTCGGGTCGTCCCACTTGCCGATTACCTCGACCGTGTCCCACTTCTTGCCCGACGCCTTCAACACTTCCTGGATGCCATCGTGCCGGTCGCGATCGACGGACGTGCCCGAGACGCCTCGCACTTCGAGCACTTTGCCGCCGTTCGGCACGTTCTTCACCAGCCATTCGGCCCAGTACTTGCCCAGTCCTTTCTGATCGACGTTGACGTTGATCGCCTCTTCGGTGTCGAGGATGTTGTCGAAGGCGACCAGCACGACACCGGCATCGTTGGCGCGTTTGATCACCGGCCTGAAAGCCGCCGGACTCTGCGCGTTGACCACGATCGCGTCGTAGCCGGAGTCGATGAAGTTGTTGATCGCGGCGATCTGTGCCGCCACGTCTTCGCCCGTGGAGATGACCTTGAACTCCTTGAGCTTGGCGGCGACCTCGGGCTGCGCCGCATAAGCCTTCGCCGTCTTGATCATCTGGATGCGCCAGGTATTCGCGATGTATCCATTGGCGAGCGCGATCCGGTAGGGCCCCTTCTTTGCCGGATACTGGAACAACTTCGTATTGCTGGCCCACGGCGCGAAGCATTGCGGATCCGAGTTGGGCGCCGACACGACCTTCGGCGGCGCGGCTGTGGCGAGTCCGGCCGCGAGCAATCCAATCACGACGGCAGTAGGTTTACGGTATAGCATCAAATCCTCCTTTGATCACGATTTGCGATCCAACCGCGCAATCGGCAGCAACGTCATCGCGTCCTGCTCTCGACTGCTTGCCCGACTCCGGGACGTCCTGCATCAGGACGCCTCAGGTCTCGTCATTGCGCCCATTATGGGCACCGGGGACCGCGAAACTCAACCGCAGTCCCTCGCATGAAACGGTGAACATGCCGGCCACGATTCAGGTGAATGCTTCTGATTGCCCGGGCACCCGCACGCGGATGCGATAGAGATTGCCCGTCGCGGTGATGAAGAGGCTCTTGCGATCCTCCTCGCCCCACGTGAAGTTCGCGACGGGGCTCGGAACCCGGATGACGCCGAGGGCAGCAGCAGATCGGTCGAACACGTGGATGCCGCCGGGCCCGCAACAATAGAGATTGCCGTCGCTGTCGATCTTCATGCCGTCAGGCGCGCCTTCGCCCTCGCCGGACAGCACGGCCCAGACGCGGCCGTTGCGCAACGTGCCGTCGGCCGCTACGTCGAACACGCGGATATGCATGCGCTCGGTGTCGTTGACGAACAGCTGCCGCTCGTCGGTGGAGAAGCACAGTCCGTTCGGTTGCGCAAAGTCGTCGGCGAGGAGCGTGATGCGCGCGCCCTCGGGCTCGACGCGATACGCGCCGCGGAACGCGAGCACCGGCTCGCGAGCTACGCCGTAGTATTCGGTACGGCCGTAGGTCGGGTCGGTGAAATAGATACCTCCGTCGCGCTTCACGACGATGTCGTTGGGACTGTTGAGCTCCATGCCTTCGTATGCGCTTGCGATCACCGTGACGGTACCGTCCGGCTCGATGCGGGTCACCCGGCTGGTCGCGTGTTCGCAACACAGCAGGCGTCCACTCCGATCCAATGCCAGGCCGTTCGCCATCTCGCTCGGCGTACGGAACACGCGAACGCCCGCTGCCTCGCTCCACTGGTAAATCGCATTGCCCGGAATGTCGCTGAACAGCAGACGCTGCAGGCGCGAATCCCACTGCGGCCCCTCGGTGAACATGAAGCCCCCGGCGAGACGCTCGCATTCGACGCCGGCGCCGACGACATCGACGAAGCGCCGGTTGCGGATCTCGACACTCACAGCTTGCCGCTTTTCTTGAGCTCGCCGACCGTCGTGCCGCCGATGTACCAATCCTCCGCGGTCACATCTTCGAACACGACCCAGACCACATCCTTCGGCAATTGGGCAACCTCGCTCACCGCGGCCGTCACGCGGCGCGAGATCTCGTCCTTGCGCTCCTGCGAATGGCCCGCGAGGATCCTGATGGTCACGAATGGCATGGCGCCCTCCTTGAGAATGCGCGTGGCTAGCTGTCGATCAGGCCGAGCTGGGGTGAGATCAGCGCCGCCTTGGCCTCGAGGAGACCATGCCAGCGTGCGACTTGACCGCGGCGGAAGCGGAGTTTGGGCATCGCGAGGCTGATCGCGGCAACGATCGAACCGCTGTGCGGATCACGCACCGGCACGCTGACGCAGCAGAGGTTCTCGGCATACTCCTCCAAGTCGAGCGCGTAGCCTTGCTTGCGAACGGTCGCAAGCTCGCGCTTGAGCCTGGTCCGACTGGTGATCGTCTGGGGCGTGTAAGGCGTAAGGCTCACCGACCCAAGATAGCGGTCGAGCGCCTCCGGGCCGAGGCCGGACAACAGCACCTTGCCGGTGGCGGTGCAGTACGCGGGCTCGCGCTGTGAAGAGCGGATCGAGGCGCTGACGACCTGCTGTCCATCGGCCTTCCCGAGCTGCACGATTTCCCCGTGACTCAGGATGACCAGGTAGGCGGTCTCGCCGACGATATCGCGCAGCGCGTCGAGGTGCGGCCGGGCGAGCGATGCAAGGTCCTTGCCCTTGAGATAGCCGCTCGCGAGCTGGTAGAACCGCGGACCGAGCACATACGTCAGATGGCCAAGGTCTTGCTCGACATAACCACGCGCCACCAGCGTCTGCAGCTGCCGGAATGCGGTGCTTACGTTGAAGCCGGTCGCGCGCGCGATGTCGGACACGCTTGCCGCACGCTGCGACGCGCCGAGGTGCTCCAGGATGTCGAGCACCTTGGATACGCTCTTGATGGCCTCGGGTTCGGGCCGGGTCTTCGGTCGTCCGCCTGGCATCCGCGTCAATCCCTAGCGAGTCGGGTCGATAAGCCGACGGATTCATCACCGCTAACGAAGTAAGCGAGCGGTCGCATCACGCCGGAAAGCGTTTTGCACGATACGCAAAACCTTGTCGTTATCAGAAAAATAGTAGTCCGCGCCCGTAAATGCTGTCAAGGCGAGGGCTGAGCGACGTGGTCCGTCGGATGCCTCGAATGAAATGAAGCGGGGGTCGGCGAACGATTCGATCGCCCAGCACACCGTCAACGAATGCAACGTGCAACCATGCGATTTGTTCGGCACCGCAACGCATCCTTCGCCGGTTAGGTCGGACACCGGAACAGCGGTTTACGACGGACGGGCGCGGACCGCGACTACGTGCTCGGGAAGGTCGGCAAGTGTTTCCGGGGTTGAAGGAAAAGGTGCTGTAGCTTCGCGAGATACGCTCGCGGGCGCTGGACGGCGCAGAGCACCTCGTCGGGGGCAGGTTTGCGCAAGTCAGCTCTTCAGCAACTCCAGGTCGACTGGGAACGAGCGGATCCTGTTGCCCGCTGCTGCGAAGATCGCGTTGCATACCGCCGGCGCTGCCGCCGGCACCCCGGGTTCACCTGCGCCGTCCTGGTCGCCCTGGCCTTCGATGATGTAGACCACGATCTTCGGCGCGTCGGTGATGCGCTGCACCAGATACTGGTGGAAGTTGCCCTGCTCGATGCGTCCGTTCTTCACGGTGATCTCGCCGCAAAGCGCGCCGCTCAAGGCGTCCGCGATTCCTTGGATCCCCACCGACTTCCTTTGAAAGAAAAATACCGACGCTCGCCAAGAGGCGAACAAGCAGACAGCGGATATGCAGGAAGCACGCGCCTTTCATGCCGTTGGCAGCGCTAACGCGAAGTTGCAACATGAGCGCCGCTTGACAAACAGTTGGTTGTAGCACACAGTCGCCAGGGGTCCGCCCCGTGGCGTCCGCGATGGCTCACTCATCTCGCGGAAGCTGTGGATGTACGTCCGGAAGATGAGATGGCGAGCTCATACATCTGGCCCTTGAGCAGAAGCGCAGCACCCGACGAGATGAATACGTCATATGGGCCGCGCATCAACCTCGATCGGTGGAATTTCCATGACGGCATCGATCTGCCGGCACCAATCGGGACGCCCGTGCACGCAATACACGACGGCATCGTGTTCCGCGCCGGTGACAAGGGTGAAGGCTTCACATCCCGCCACGTTGTCCTGCAGGTCGACGACCCGGCCGATGGCACCCTGTTCGTGGTGCATCTTCACCTTGCAAGCATCGCCACGGGAATCAAGCCGGGAAAAGCAGTTGGTCAGGGCCAGCGCCTGGGCAGGGTCGGCGAAGACGGCGCATCGTATCCGCACCTGCACCTCGAATTTCGCAAAGGAACGCCGGACGAGGCAAGCCAAAGCAGCGTACATCCGCTGCATTACCTTCCCTACGTAGACACGGCCAACTTCGCGGTCACTGAGCAAGCGCGATTCAACCGGTTCGCCAACAGGATGGCGGCACGCGTTGCGTTTGGCGCGCCCGGCAGGCACGAAGGTGATCTCGTGCGCGTCGAGGTTGATCTGCGAAGCACCACCGCACTGATTACGACCCGACGAGTCGACTTCGACGACAAGGCGACCATCAGGAAAGGCAAAGCGAACAAAGACACGCTGGTGTTCAAGAACAACATCGGGGTCGAGGGCTATCAGAAGTCGAACATGAAAGGCGACGGAAGGAACGGCCTCGAGTATGGCGTGCTGGTTCGCAACCTCCCCAGTCAATGCCGTTCGCTGACCGTCCGCGTATTCGACGTCGCCAACAACGTCGCGACCAGCGAGGCGATTGCAGTGCCCGATCAACCTGCGGCAGATACAAGCGCCGATTTCGAGGATGGCCTGATGCCTCCCATCGGATGGAGCATCGTCACCAGCAGCACGGGCACCGGGACGACGGTTCGAACCGATGTCGCGACGGCGCACGACAACGCGCCGACGCGGTCGATGATCTGCATCGACGACTCTTCGATGGAAACGACGACACAGCGTGCGGCGATTGAAACATCCCTTGCCGCAGGACGCTTCGAATGGGCGGTCGAAGCGTGGTTCCAGCTCGTCAGCGTGGACGTCGGTTCCGGGGAGTTGGTGTTCCTGCTGCATTTCCTGAGCGAAACCAAGCTCAGCGTCGCAGCCTGCATCCGGCAACATGCAAATTCGCTCGTGGCCGGCATTGTTGCCCGCAACGCGGACGGGACGACGCGAAGCAGCAGGAAGAACAGCGTCACCATCCCGATCGGCAGCTGGCGAAAGTGGAAGCTTCACTTGCTTCGCCTCGGCACCAGGGAATCTACTGCCGTACTCCACCTCGACGGCGAGGAGAAGGTTCGCCTCGATTGGGATTCCACCGACCACGAGCCGGATACCGTTCGGGTCGGCATTGGCAGGTCGCCGGCGGGTGCAACGGCGACGCTGCGCGCAGATGAAATCAGGCTGGTGGAGTCGCCCTCCTCACTGGCCTGAATACCAAAAGTCATGCCGAGAAACGTTCTCATCATCGATGGTCATCCGCTCGTCAACGAAGTGCTCGGCTCTGTCGTGCGCTCCGTCATGACAGACGTCAAGGTCCGGACTGCAAGCAACCTCGAAGGCGCGGTTGCGATGCTGCGCGACGATTCGAAACTGGACCTGGTGCTGCTGGATCTCGATCTGCCGGGATGTGCCGGCATCGAGGCATTGACACGATTCCGCGCAACATTTCCCGCAGTGCAAGTGGTCGTCATTTCGGCGGACGACCGCCGCGCGACGATACTCGCCGCGTTCAGGGGCGGGGCCATCGGTTACCTGCCCAAGACGCTCACGCGCAAAGTCATCGGTGCCGCCATGCAGGTCATTGCCGCGGGCGGCTTCTACGTGCCCTACGAGGCGCTCGGAGACATGTGCAACGGCCACGCCGCCGGCGGTAACGGCAGTGCGACGAGCAATGGTGCGACAACCGCCGTGAAGCTGGGGCTGACGCAACGGCAATACGAAGTGCTGCAGCTCATCCACAGGGGGTACAACAATCGCAGGATCGCGCGGCACCTCGACATTTCCGAGGGCACCGTCAAGCAGCACGTGCACGCCATGCTTGGCACGCTCGGCGTGTCATCGCGCACCGAAGCCATCGCCGCTGCGAGTCGTCTCGGCTTTCACCGGGATTAGCTTACTGCATCCGTCCTCCGAACGGGACGTCCTATTGCGGAGGGTTTATACACGCTTCGCGTGGGTATAGATCCTATTGGGAATTTTCTCCGCGGTTCGAGCGCGCTACCGTGACCGTGCGTCAAGCGTGTCGAAACGGAGAACGCAATGCGTCGCGGATATTCATCGGAAGTCGAGGCCCTGCGGAGGTCGATCCGCCCGGAGGACGCCGACATTTCGCAAGAAGATCTCGACATGATCGTCGGTTCGGCACTCGACGAGCTGTCTGACACCACCGCCGAAGATTTCCTGAAGTCGCTCGGCTCGATCGGCAAAGCGATAGCGCCGACGTTGCAGCGGGCGGCCCCTGGGATTGCGCAAGGCGCCGCCACCGGCGCGTCGGTAGGAGGGCCGTGGGGCGCATTGATCGGTGCCGGTGTCGGCCTCGGAAAGGAACTCGCAGGAGGTCAACGCAAGCCGGGGGGTACGGTTGCGCCTCCCGCACCCCCGGCCATTGCGCCTCCCGTCGCAGGCAAACCTGCGGTCTCGACGTTGCCCACGGGTTCTGCAGCCGCTGCGACGCTGTTGAGTCTCTTGCAGAATCCCGCGGTACAGCAGGCGTTGATGAGTCAGGTGCTGGGCGTGTCCGGCTCGCCGAACGTCAAAACGCCTTCAGGAACGGACGTCCCTCGCGCGGCAATCAACGGTCTTCTCACGCAACTGCTCGCGAATGCATCGGAAGGCCTCGACGAATCGGAATCCGTCGACGAGCAGGCCTATCTGCAGGGCGAAAGCGGCGAGTACCTGATCGACCCCGCGTCGCCGGAACAGCAGGGGGCACTCGTCCTCGCGCGTCTTCAGCCTGATCGCGAGTCCGCATTCGATCCGGAGTCGAGCGAATCCGACGAAGCAGCGGAATGGACGATCGAGGCGCTCGGCGATCCGGAATCGGATGAATGGGTCGAGTTCGACAGCGGCGAAGCCGTGAGCTTTTATTGATGGAACCGTCCCCGGCAATGCAAGCGGAGTCCCTGGGAAAAGTGCTTCCGCGGATCCTCTTCCCCTACGTCCAGCAGTGGGCCGATCGCCAGGGGATGACGTTGTTGTCGAGGCTCCTGGTCGACGATCAATTTCGCGGACTCATCGAAAAGTATGGCGACGAGATCGTGATGCAAATGGCGCGCGCCGCTGTCCGGCCGGTCAACGGAAGCGCAAGGACGAATGGCAGTAGACAAGCCGCCTTTGCCGAATCGTTCGGCGGTGAGCCGGATGCCAATGCCGGCGACCTGCGTGATTTGCACGACCGGGTACTGGCGATGGAGGCGCAGCAAGAAGCGCAACAAGTCCTGTTCCAGACGCTGCGGGACAAGAGCCGGCCTCTGGCACTCGCGCTTGGATGCTGTCCCCTGTGTTTCGTGGGCGTGGAAGGTTGCCCCGGATGTCAGGGACGCAGCAAGGTGGGGCTGCATCCACCCGACTTCGCGCTACTCGACGCCCAGGTCGTCCAGCCGTTGGCGGAGCGTGGCGTATCGGTGGTGGTGACCGACTCCGGTGCGGGCCATCGTTCGAAGGAATCCATTGCAACGACGAAGAGGAGCAAGACATGGCCGAGGAAATGATTGTCGACAGTTGGGAAAGCGACGAAGGGTACGACGACGCCTATGACGGAGAATCCGACGAAGCCTTTGCGGAAGCCGAAGACGACGTCGAGGACTACGGAGAAGCCACGCGCCGGCGCCGGCGCTCGCGCAAGAGCCACTATCGACCGGTGCGCCAAGGCGTTCGCGGCATCACGGTGCGCGGACAGGATGGCAGGGCGCGACAGGTTCAATTCCCTGCGAAGCTTGCCACCGCCGCGGAAACCAATCGCGGGCTCGCGACACAGGAGATGGGTCGCCGCGCGCTCGAGGAGCGGCTCGATCGCCTCGAGACCAAGGCGCGGGCGCAATCCAAGAACAGCAGTTCCATCCAGGGCGTGGTATCGCTTGCGATCGGCGTCCCGCTCGCCGCCTGGGGCCTGTTCAAACCGAAGCAATCGGGGGGATCCCGGTTCAGCAACTGGGCCAATGAGGAAACGACCAGAATGGCCTCGCTGAGCTCGGCGAGCCAGCTCGCGACCACCGGAGCACGGATGCTGGTCGGTGGCGGTGGGTATCCTCGCAGTCGTGTCGGCGCGGCCGCGGACCTGTTTGCCGCCGCACAACTGGCCGCGTTCACGTTCGGCCAGATGTCCACACCCGCAGCCCTCGACGAAGTCGGCGATGCGTCGGCGCCCAATGCCGCACTCCAATTCCCGATTGGAGCGAGGGTGCTCGATCTCAAGACCAACACGATCTTCGAGGTGGTCGGAACGAAATCAGGCGGCAAGTTCTTCGTCTGACGTGTGGGGCGGCGGCGACGAAAGGTTGCCGCCGCACTCTTCGTGAACCGATGTCCGTTCATGGATTCGCTCAGCAGAACCTGGACCCCGCCCTCGCGGAAGCGGTCGAGGCCGGGCCTGCTCAGCAGAGGATCATCGAAGCCATCGTTCGACTGGAGGACCCGCGCCACATCCCGCCGCACTTCATCGTCGTCGCTCGATTCAATCGAATCTGCACGGGCCGCTTTCTCCCCGCGCATGCCTATGAAATCCGGCGCCACCCCAACGTCATCAGCCTCAAGGCCGCGCAACCTGTAGGCATTCACAACGACGGCGGCGACTTCGCCGGTCTCGCGCTGCCGGAGATGGCAGCGCCGATCGATCCGCCCCCGCGCTTCAACGGGCGCGGCTGCATCGTCGCAGCGTTGGACTTCGGGCTCGACTTCGCGCATCCCGCCTTTCGCCATCGGGATGGCACGACGCGGCTGGTGGCGTTCTGGCACCAGGGCGCGCCCTACGATCCGGCGCATCCCAACCGCTTCGGTTACGGCCGCGAGTATTCGCCGGAAGAAATCAACGCGGCACTGCGGACCGCGAACCCTTACCACGCGCTGGGCTACCATCCGGCCACGAGCGACACAGGTCGAGGAAGCCACGGCACGCATACATTCGACATCGCCGCAGGCAACGGCCGACACGGCGGCGGAGCACGTCTCGTGTTCGTGAACCTCTCCACTCCGCGCCTGGGCGCCGTCGGTGACCTCGGGACATCGGTCCGGTTGCTGGAGGGCCTTCACTTCGTGGAAACGACGGCGCGCGGCCGCCCCTGGGTGGTGAACCTCTCGGTGGGCCGCACCGCGGGCAGTCACGACGGCACCAGCCTCGTCGAGCAAGGCATGCACGAGTTGCTGCGACTCGGGCCGGGACGGGCAATCGTCCAGTCGGCGGGCAACTATCGATCCGCGGATCTCGCGGTGCACGGTGTGTTGCACGACGGGGAGCATCGCGATTTGCAGTGGATCGTCGACCCGCGCGACATCACGGGCAACGAAGTCGACGCCTGGTATTCCGGAAAGGATCGTTTCGTCGTCGCGCTGCGGGCTCCGGATGGAAGCGATTTCGCGACCGTCGGCCTGGGGGAGGTCGTCGACATCAATCACGAAGGCCAGCTCGTCGGCCGCATCTACCACCGCAGGAATGACCCGAACAACGGCGACAACCACGTCGAGGCGTTCCTCTACCACAATGCGCCGCCGGGCGTCTGGACGCTGCGCCTGATCGGCGACTACGTCATCAACGGCCGGTTCCATGCCTGGATCGAGCGAGACCTGGCGCGCTCGGGCGCGCAATCGCGCTTCGACGCAGCGATCACGTCGAAGAGTTACACGCTGGGAACCATCGCCACCTCCCCGCTCGTGATCACGGTCGGTGCGTACAACGCAAACGCGAACGGGCATCCACTCGCACCTTTCAGCAGCTGCGGCCCGACCCGCGACGAGCGCGACGACAAGCCGGAGCTGCTGGCACCCGGGGTCGACGTCGTCGCCGCGCGATCCATTCCCCGCGGCGCCGCCCGTCAGGAGGGCCTGGTCGTCGCGCGCTCCGGCACGTCGATGGCGGCACCCCACGTGACCGGCGTCGTCGCAGCGCTGTACGAGGCCGCGCGACGCCCCGTGTCGATCGACGAAATCCGGGATTGCTTGAGAAGAAGTGCCGTGCCTGTCGAGCGCTCGAGCTGCTGTGCGTGGGGTCGACTCGATGCAGAGGCTGCGATCCGCGCCATTCGCCACGAAGGATCAATCATGAACTCCGATTTCAGCGAAAGCTTCTATCCCGATGCGCAGGACACCGAAGCAGACGAAGCGACGCTCACGTACATCGACGGCACCGAGAGCTTCCTCGATCGTGCCGAGTCCGCGCTGCGCAGCAGCCGCGACGGCAGGCACAGATCGGAGATGTCGTTTCTCGAGCGGCTCGTGCGTGAGCTCGGAGGATCGGCCATCGATCCCGACCTGTCGCCGGCCGCGCTGTTCCGCGACGCTCTCCGCAATGGGCGGCTGACTGGCACAGCGCAGGACCTCTTGCGCGTGGTCGGCTTGCCGTTGCGATCGCCCGCACAGCCGCTGCGCGCAGGCGATTGGATGGTGCGCGTCGTACCGGGAACCGGGGACATCGGGCACGTTGCCGTCCTCGTCTCCGGAGATCTGCACGCGCCCGACGCGCTCGACCGCGAAGGCATCGCCGGCGAAAGCACTCGGCCCGGATACTACGGAACGGTCATCGAAGGCGGTGCGTTTCCCCACCGACGCGAAGACCGGTTTGCGCGGCGCCTCCTGGACAGCGGCGGACGCGTGCCGTCGCACACGTTGTTCCTGCGTCCCGAGCTTCCCGCAAGCGCGGACCGAGCCCGTGACGACGAGGTCGTGCTCACCGAGGGCGGCGGCGCGCCGCCCGGGCAAAGCGTCGTCGAGCGCAATGTGCCGCTCGCGTTCTTCCGGCTCAAGTTCGACGAGTTCGTGACCGACCGCAAGCAGCAGCTGGTCACCATCCGCATCGACAAGAACAAGGTGACCGTCACATTTGCCAAGGACCTCGCCGACGCGCACGGACTGAAGCCGCTCGTGAAGGATCTCGGGCATCTGGAGGCCGAGCTTCCGTGGCTTCCCAATCCCGACATCACAATCAGGGACGTCAATTCCGAGCGTGTCGCTGTGGACGCGATCATCGTCAACGAGCCCAGCACGCCCAAAGGCAAGACCGTCGCGCTCACGCTCGACGTCGACTTCGAGACGAAAGGAGTGGAGCTCGAGCTCAACAACTTCGGCGACATCGATCTGCAACAGCTTCGAATCCATATCGAGTTCGCATTGATGCGCGAGGTTTCCAAGGGGCGCGGCGTGATCGGCTTCCGTCCCTCGGTGAGGGCAGATATCAAGGCCACGATGAACTGGGGCCCCGACGGCTTCGCGCGCAACAAGGTCAAGTCCAAGATCGAGAGCAAGATCATGGAGGCGTTGCGCACGCCACGTGTCCACGAGGAATTCTCGCGGGCGCTCACACGCTGGCTGGTCGGCGGCGAGTGGGAAGTGCGCAGCCTGGATCTCGTAGGCACCGACCTTCGCATCGCCTATGTCGAACCGCCGCGCAACCAATTCGTCCAGCTCTTCCCGGAGAAGCCGCAGAAACCGCTCACGCAGGGCAACCTGTCGAGAGTGGATCACATCGTCGTCGTGATGATGGAAAACCGATCCTTCGATCACATGCTGGGCTACCTCAAGCTCATTGGTGGCCGTTCCGACGTCGACGGCCTGACGGGCAAGGAGGTGAACACCTTCAAGGGCCAGACGTTCAGGCCCTTCCATCTGGCCAGCACCGTATTCGATCACGACCCCTGCCACGGGCGCGACTGCACGCAGGCGCAGATCAGGAACGACACCATGGAGGGCTTCGTCGCAAGCTTTGCCGCGCATCTCAAATCAGGCAAGACGAACCCGGGCGAGATCATGGGGTACTACGATGCCAACGACCTGCCGGTCTTCGACGCGCTCGCGCGCGAGTTCGTCGTCTGCGATCGCTGGTACTCGGCGCATCCGGGTCCGACGTTTCCGAATCGCTTCTACACGATGACCGGACGCCTCGGCCTCGATCAATTCGGGCAACCGGTGTTCCAGAATCCGGTCCTCCATACCTACGCACCGTCGCAGACGAAGACCATCTTCGATCACCTGAGCGACCGCAATGTCTCGTGGCGTTACTACGAGCACGGCTACTGTTTCCTCCGCCTGTTCCACCGCTGGGTGGCGGACGATCAATTCATCCGGCCCGGGAAGGAATTCTTCGCCGATGCCGCGGCCGGGAAGCTTCCCGCCGTGACCTTCATCGATCCGGACTTCATCGAGGTGCCGCCCGCCAACGACGATCACGCGCCCGCCGACGTGCGCGACGGGCAGCGCTTGATCGGACGCATCGTGAACGCCCTGATGAAAGGCAAGGGCTGGGACCGCACGCTGCTCCTGATCACCTACGACGAGCACGGCGGCTTCTACGATCACGTCGTGCCGCCGCGCGCAGTCAACGTGTCGGGGGAAGACCGATATGGCGTGCGGGTGCCGACATTTGTGGTTTCTCCTTTGGTCGAGCGCGGCAAGGTATCGCACACGATCTACGACCACACGTCGATCCTCAAGACCATCGTCAGGCGCTTCTGTTCGGCCAATCCTCCGGATCTCGGGGCGCGCGTCACCGCAGCGGAGGATGTCGGACCGCTGCTTACCCTCAAGAAGGCCCGCAGCAAGGTTCCCGTCATCAAGCTGCCCCAGCCGTCCTCGATTGCGCCCAAGGAAGCCATCGATGAGGAAGCGTTGCTGACGGACGCGACATCGCTGCGAAGCTTTCACGGCCTGCTGGCCGCGACGCGTGCACGCTACGCGCGATCGCCTGTCACGCCAAAAGGCGTGCGGCCGGTCGAGACGATCGACCCGGCCGTCTTCGACGCGGAAGAAGAAGACGACGCGGTCACCCGACCGTGCAGGGGCAAGATCGGCAGGGATGACCGGGTTCCGGTGCGCCAGGCGTGGGACATCCCTCATCGATGGATCTGCCAGGTTTCCGGGCAGCGTCGCAAGGGAGGCCAGCTGATGCAATTCGGTCCGCTTGGCACGGGAGTCCTGATCTCGCCACGCTTCGTACTGACCGCTGCGCATCTCCTGAGCGAGAGCAAGAAGGACGATCGGGGCCAATGGGTGGACACGATCGCCGACCGCATCGTCGTGACGCCGGCACGCGACGACGACGCCGGCAGCAACAGCGAGCCATTCGGCAAGTGGGAAGCGAAACGCTGGCACATCTGTCCGAAGTACGACCCGCACGCGCCTGGCTCAGGGAGATTCGACTACGCGCTCATCGAGCTCAAGAATCCCGTCGGCGCTACGCGCTCGAAAATTCTGAACAACCAGCGCCTGTATTTCTGGGGCAGTCGCGAGGGCGGCGGCAACACGATGCTCGAGGTGCTGCCGGCGAACCAGGTCGAGGGAAGCACCGGTTTCACCGCAGGATATCCGGGCGACCCCGGCGGCGGCACGAGGCCGTATGGCACGTCCGGAACGTTGAGCGGCGTCGACATACGGAATCGCCGCGAGATCATGAACTACAACGGAGACGGCTGTCCCGGCCAAAGCGGCTCGCCGATCTGGATCGAGCGCAACGGCAAGCGGTACATGGTCGGCATCTTCACCAAGGTCGCGACCGGTTACACCGATACCGGCAACACCACCATCGTCACGTCCAACCAGGCCGTTCGCATCACTCAGGAGGTGTTCGACCAGATCTCCAGGTGGCTCGAGGCCGTCATGGAGACGCCGTGGCTCGATGCGCAGGAGAGCGATTCGTACGAAGTCGCCGATGAGGAACCGATGTCGATCGAAGAAGACATCACCGATCCGTGCACGGGCATCATCGGCAAAGATGACCGGCGTCCGGTGCGCCAGGCGTGGGACATCCCTCATCGATGGATCTGCCAGATTTCCGCGCAGCGCCGCAAGGGAGGCCAGCAGATGCAATTCGGCCCGCTCGGCACGGGCGTGCTGATCTCGCCCCACTTCGTGCTGACCGCTGCGCACCTCCTGCACAGCAGCAAGAAAGACAATCGGGGCCAATGGGTGGATTCGATCGCCGAGCGCGTCGTCGTGACGCCGGCACGCGACGATGCAGCGGGCAGCAACAGCGAGCCGGTCGGCCACTACGAAGCGAAAGCCTGGCACCTCTGTCCGAAATACAACGCGCGCGCGGCGGACTCGTGGAAGTTCGATTACGCAATCATTCAGCTCGAAAGACCCGCCGGTGCTGCGCGAGCGACGGTCCTGGGCAACAAGCGCCTGTACTTCTGGGGCAGTCGCGAGGGTGGCGGCAACACGAATCTCGAGGTGCTGCCTGCGAACCAAATCGCGGGAAGGACCGGTTTCACCGCAGGCTACCCGGGCGACCTGGGCGGCGGCACCAAGCCGTACGCGACCTCCGGGATGTTGAGCGGCGTCGACATCCGCAATCGTCGCGAGGTCATGGGTTTCGAGGCAGACGGTTGCCCTGGGCAAAGCGGCTCGCCGATCTGGATCGAACGCAACGGAAAGCGGGAGCTGGTCGGCATCTTCACCATGGTCGGCACGGGGACCGACGCCGCGACCGGCAGCGTCTCGCTCAACCAGGCCGTTCGCATCACGCAGGAGGTGTTCGACCAGATCTCCAAGTGGCTCGAGGCCGTGACGGAAACGCCGTGGCTCGACGCGTTGGAAAGCGATTCGTACGAAGGCGTCGACGAGGGATCGTGGTCAACGCAGGAAGATGCTCCCAAGCCGCCGGTGCGCAATGTCGCGGTGGGCGAGCGCGTCGAGTTCGACCTCACAAAGAAGTACGGCGCGGATCTCGAGGGCGTGCGATGGACGATCCCGGGCCGAGTGGTCGGCGGGTATCAAGCCACGGTCAACGAATCCAGGTTGGTCGAGCTCACACCAGGCGACTTCGAACGTCCGAAGATCAGCTTCTTCTGGGTCGAACCCGGGCAAAGCGTCACGGTACGCGCCGAGATCAAGCGCAAGTCGGGCGCGAAGGAAGAGCTCGTCAGCGTCTTCGACGTCGAGGCGCCCACAGTGAATCTTTCGGGAACGCCCGGCGTCACTCGCCTCGACAAGGTCCACGCCATGCACCTGATGCAGTTCGGCAAGCCCCTCGAGGCACCCGGCGTGCTTTGGAAGTGGAAGATCACGATGCCCGCGCAGCATGGTGGGCTCATCAAAGACGTGCAGACGGTCGTCACCGATCGGTCGAAAAGGCAGCGCATCCCAAGCGGGGGAAGCGCGACGCGTGCGCTTCGATGGCAACATCCTTCCAAAAAGAAATCGCATGTGCAGCTCGATGGCGATTCCGACAACCAGCCCATGTACACGCCGGGTATGACCGACGAGGCGATCGAGGCCGGGAAATCACGCGAGTCCGGACGAGGAACTTCAGACAGTCCCTGCACCAACTTGGCGTCACTCGACAAGCTCGTCGCCGTGAACGACAAGTTCATCTATTACTTCATGTTCAAGCCGAAGACAACGCGACCCGAGGACGCCATCTGGGTGCCCATTGCCAAAGCCACGTGGTTCTGGAAGGCCACCGCGGATCACGGCGAGAAGTGGACCTTGCGCAAGGCGACGAAGATGGAACCTGTGGTCGACCTGACGAAGGTCGAGTTTCCCGTTTACGAGAGCAACGCCTCCGATAACGAGTGGCAGGAAGCAGCATCGTCACCAAACGAGGCATTTGAAGTGGAGGATGTCGAAGGGGAATTGGAAGAGAGTGAGGAGAGCGAGGTGGCGTGCGAACGGTGTCGCTAGATCGCGCGCCGTCGGCCGTGGAGACGCGTCATTCGTCCAGCGTCTCGACGAACTGCGAGAACCCCACGAACGTCTGGCGGGCGAAGTGAACTTCTGGACTTCGCCGCAACGCTTGCACTGCAAAGCGCCCAGATAGTTCTACCGCTGACGTGAATGCGCACGCTTTCCATCCCCCCGCCTTGGAAGCGAACTAAATAGACCAAAATCTTGGTCTATTCAATACCAAGGGGAGCGTGCACTAACACGCAACTTTTCGATTCGATTGGCTCCCCGACCTGGGCTCGAACCAGGGACCTGCGGATTAACAGAGCGTCGCTCTCGACGCCTCTTTTGGTTCTTAATTCAAACAGTTGACTCATTCACGCTTGGTATATTCTTCCCGAGATACGCCGAGATACGGCCTGGTTTCGGTCCGTTACAGGGGCGCAAATAGACCAAGCCGAGCTTGGAACCGAGACCGACGACGAATTGCACGCCAATTGTCCCAGACTCACAAACGCGCAATGAGCTGCGGCAGGATCTCGAAGAGATCACCCACGAGGCCGTAATCGGCCACGCTGAAGATCGGCGCCTCGTCGTCCTTGTTAATCGCCACGATCACCTTGCTGTCCTTCATGCCAGCGAGATGCTGGATCGCGCCGCTGATGCCGATCGCGATGTACAGCTGAGGCGCCACGATCGTGCCGGTTTGCCCCACCTGCAGGTCGTTAGGCGCGTAGCCCGCGTCCACCGCGGCCCGGCTCGCGCCAATGGCCGCTCCCAGCTTGTCCGCCAGCGGCGTGATCACTGCGTCGAACTTCTCTTTCGACCCTAGTGCGCGTCCGCCCGAAACGATGACCTTCGCGGATGTGAGCTCGGGTCGTGCGCTCACCGCCAAAGCCTCCTCCACGAAGCTCGACTTGCCTGCGTCGCCTACGGCCGCGATGCTCTCGATTGACGCGGCACGTCCGCTCGCGGCCGCCGGCGCGAACGCCGTACCGCGTACGGTTAGCACCTTCACCGGATCGGCGCTTTGCACTGTCGCGATCGCGTTGCCGGCGTAGATCGGCCGCTCGAAGGTGTCCGCCGCCACCACGTTCGTTACGTCGCTCACCTGCGCCACGTCGAGCTTCGCCGCTACGCGCGGGGCGACGTTCTTGCCATTCGGAGTCGCCGGAAAGACGATGTGGCGATAGTTCCCGGCGACTGCGAGCACTTGGGCCGCCACGTTTTCGGCGAGGCTATGTGCCAGGGCTTGCCCGTCAGCATGCAGCACCTTGGCGACACCCGCGATCTTTGCAGCGGTTTGAGCAGCGGCCAGGGCATGGTGGCCAGCCACGAGCAGGTGCACTTCGCCACCACAAGCCGCGGCTGCAGTGACCGCATTCAGCGTTGCCCCCTTGAGGCTCCCATTGTCGTGTTCCGCTACCACCAGCGTCGCCATGTCATATCGCCTTCGCTTCGTTCTTGAGCTTCGCAATGAGCGTGTCCACATCCGGCACCTTGACTCCGGCGCTCCGCTTGGCCGGCTCGGTGACTTTGAGCGTGGTCAGGCGAGGTGCCACATCCACGCCCAGCTCAGTCGGCGTCACCACCTCAAGCGGCTTCTTCTTCGCCTTCATGATGTTGGGCAGCGTCGCGTAGCGCGGCTCGTTCAGACGGAGGTCCGTCGTCACGATAGCTGGCAACGTCACCGCGATCGTCTGCAGGCCGCCGTCGACTTCCCGCGTCACTTTCGCCTGACCTCCTTCGACGACCACCGCCGAGGCGAACGTCGCCTGCGGCAGGTCGGCCAGGGCAGCGAGCATCTGACCGGTCTGGTTGCAGTCGTCGTCGATCGCCTGCTTGCCGACGATCACCAAGCCCGGTTGCTCCTTGTCGATCAGCGCCCTCAGAAGCTTCGCCACCGCCAACGGCTGCAGCTCGACATCGGTTTCGACCAGGATGCCGCGGTCGGCGCCGATGGCCATCGCCGTCCGCAGTGTCTCTTGGCAACCCGCGGTCCCGCAGGACACTGCGACAACCTCGGTCGCCGCGCCCTTCTCCTTTAGGCGCATCGCCTCCTCGACTGCGATCTCGTCGAACGGATTCATGCTCATCTTTACGTTGGCGATGTCCATGCCCGAGCCGTCCGCTTTCACGCGAACCTTCACGTTGAAATCGACGACCCGCTTCACGGCGACCATGATCTTCATAAGAGCCCCTGGTTAAGTCGCCGCATCGCGAGACAAATTCATGCCGTCACCGCCCTTAGCTCCCGCCGCCGTTCCCATCCCAGCTGTTCGGAGAGTTTGAACGCGGCTCTCTTGATCGCGTCTTCGACCTCGGGCAGTTGCTCCGTCGCCAATTGCAGCGTTGGCCCTGCCACGCCAATTGCAGCAATCGGTGTACCGGATCGATCGAACACAGGTGCGGCAAGTCCTGTAATCCCGAGGATGCTCTCTTCACGTACGTCGGCGATCCCCCGTTTCCTGATCTCCCGCAACTCAGCCTTGATCGCGAGCGGATCTGTCTTGGTGTAAGGCGTCAGCGCGCTCAGTTGCGACGCGAGCAGGATTTCGTTCACGCGGTCGTCCGGCAGGTGCGCGAGGATCGCGCGTCCTGTAGCCGAGGCAAACAAGGGGCCCCTGTAGCCGATCTGCAGATTGTGGGTAAACAGCGCGGGCACGCTCTCCGTACAGATGACGACATACTCAGTGCCTGACGGGATCGCGAGCACCGAGAACTGATGAACTGCGGCATACAACTCGCCGACGATAGGCGTGCCCATGCGGGCGAGGCTCAAGTTGCGCAGGTAGGAATTGGCGAGCCACAGGACCTGGATACCAATCGTGAACTTCCCGGTCTCGTCGTTGCGCTGCAGATAGCCCTGGGACTGCAGGTCGTTGAGCAACGCCGTAAGACTGCTCTTCGGAATGTCGAGCCCCTGTGCGAGCTGGGTATGAGTACAGCCGTCCCGCTGCTCGGCGATGTACTCCATGATCTGCAGAACGCGTAATGCGGATTTCGCCATGGCTAAAGTCTACCGCTTTCCCGCGCGAATCCTTCGGTCGTGGCGTTCCAGAGCGTCTGAAGCAGCGCGCACATCGCTCCCCGGGACAGCGAATCACTGTTCCCCGCATCCGGCAAGTCCGGCCACTCGATCGCGGGCGCCGATGAGTTCGAGACAGCTTGCTCGATCGACGTCAGCAGCCGTTTAGCCTCGCGCACGCTGACCGACTGTCGGGCGTGAAACGGAATCAGCTTGAAGTTCGGGTATAGACGCAGAAAGTCCTTCATCGGATCCTCGTCGACCAGCTTGCGAGCTCCGAACAGGTCCAATCCTGCACGAGTTCCCAAGTCGTACAACGACTCCAGGTAACGATAGCATTCGTGGTCGCGTGCAACGCCTTCGAAATGCGCCCCGGTCACGCTGATCGGCAGTCCGAGGCAAGTGACCGTGGCCCTCACGAATTCACTACAGTCAACTGGATGATTGGGCGCGAATCGCCAATCCGGATCGAGCGGCACAAATGAGCGCAACGCCGCCCACTGAATTGCAGCGAAGTGCGGGTGCGTGGCCTCGACATCTGCAAAGTAGGTAAGCTTCACTCCGCGCTTCACGAGCTCGCGTTGTATCGCATCGACCGCTACAGCAGCTGGATCGCAACGCTGATTCACCGCCAAAGCGGCCGCGACGCCGGCCGCAATGCCCGTCTGGATTCTCGCCGCTTCCACTCGTACCGCGCCCCACGCAATGTGCGTTGCGCTGATGGCCCCGGAGACGATGAGGTTGTCGACGCCGTTGGGCAGCAGGCACGCATACGGGATTTGGTAGGGAGCGCGAGTCGCCCGGTTCGTTATATAGCCGTCGGGATAGTCGTAACCGGCGGGAATGGCATCGGCGCATCCCTGCGACTCGAACGTCCAGTCGGCGATCGCAATCGAATCCGCCTTCGAAGGCGGGCGCCGGCCGTCGCCAAGAATGTAGGGGTTGACGTCGGCCTCGCTCAGCGTGGCGGCTCCTTCGATGCGGCGCGCTTCTCGGACATATATCTGGTAGGGAACGCGGCCGTTGTCCGCGAATTCATCGTCGGCCAAGCCAAGCTCTGGCATTCCGCCTTCGTTCTGGATGAAGTAGAGGTAACCGAGCGAGTGATCGACGAAACGCTGACGCAGCGCCTTGCGGTCCCTTGGGTTGGCGAGGATGTACTCGCGATTCGGACCGACCAGATTGTTACCACGTGCCATGCGATTCAACAGAAACTTCCCGTTCACCAGCACCGAAAGCTGGTTGAAGTACACGGGCGTCCCGTCCGCGCGCGTGGCAACGGGACCCCACTGATAGATGGACGCGTCGTAGCCGGGCGGTGGAGACTTGAGACGATGGGCGGCGTTCGGCGAACGGTCTTGGTACAGCCTGCAATGCAGCCGGCATGCGAAGGCCATGATCGAATCATCGCCCTCCCCCGTACTTCCGGGCAGGATCGAGTGTGGCAGGACACCCTCCTTCGTAGATCCGTGGCTATTGGTGAAGATCTTGCCCGCGTGCGGCTCCAGGTGGGAGCGCGCCTCGCGGCCCAGCCGATACGGCGCGCCCGCCCACGCCGCGACGTCGCCCTCGTAGCTCGCATCGATGACCACACTGGCCCGAACGACTTCCCTCGCCGGGTCGTCGCGCTCGACGTTTCCCATCAAATCGGAAGCGTGCTGCCAACGCACTTCGCGTATGCGCCGTTCGTGCATGACGGCTTCTACCGGGACGGCCCGTGTGAACACGCGCAAGCCTTTGGTCTCGTTTGTCAGCTCTTGCCACACACCCGCGCACACATGGCTTTCCCACACCAGGTCCGCGCGCTTCTCGAACAGGGGATCCTTGAGACCGATGCGGGCGTAGTGCGCGCGAATCCGTGCTGCCACTTCCTCCGCGATGCCGCTGAGCGCCTGGGGTGTCGCACAGTCGAAGCCGAACGTGCCGTTCGCGTTCATCCCCCCCAGAACCTTCGTCGGCTCGAGCAAGATCACCGATGCGCCCGAGCGGGCGGCAGCGATCGCGGCCGCGCACCCCCCAGGATTGCCGCCGATAACGAGCACGTCGGCCTGCATCTCGCCCATGCTTTTCCTCTACGCGACCGTGAACCCGTGATGCTTGATGGGCAGCGACCGGATACGCTTGCCGCATGCCGCAAATATGGCGTTGCAGACCGCAGGCGCCAACGTGGGCACCATCGCTTCTCCGACGCCGCCCATGGCCCCGCCACTTTCGATGATATGCACTTCGACTTGCGGTGCGGCCGACATGCGGAGTATCGGGTAGTCGTGGAAGTTGCTTTGCAGACAGCGTCCGTCCTTGATCGTGATCTCCTCTGCCAGTGTCGCGCTCAGCGCGTTGACGATCCCGCCTTGCATTTGCGCTTCGATCGTATCCGGATTGATCACGACGCCGCAGTCGATGACCGCGACGACACGGTGGACGCGCAGGACGTCCTTCTCGACGGAAACTTCCGCCACCTGTGCCACGATGCTGTCCACATTCTCGCAGAAGGCGATCCCCAGCCCAAAGCCCGGGAGCATCGTTCTGCCCCAACCAGAGGCCTGGACGGCGCGTTCCAGCACGGCCAGTCCGCGTGGACTGTCCTTGAGCAGGCGGCGTCGCAGCGCAACCGGATCCTGACCCGTGGCCTGCGCCACCTCATCGACAAAACCCTCCATGAAGAAGCCGTTGTGCGATGCTCCGACGGATCGCCAGTATCCAATCGGTACGTGCGTTGGCTGATAGACATAGTCGATGTGCTGGTTGGCGATCGCGTAGTGCAGGCCGGCGGCCGTGTTCTTGGTCGTGATCGCCATCACTGCGGCGTAATCGAGGCCGTCCTTGAAGAACGAAGGCCAGAACTTCTCGTGCACCGACGGACCGACGATGCGCATCGTGAATCCCGCAAGCTCCCCGTCCTGATTGACGCTTCCCGTCATGCGCGCCGACATCGCCGGACGATGAAAGCCGTGCTGCATGTCCTCTTCCCGCGTGTATATGAGCTTCACCGGGCGCTTCACCGCCTTGGACGCCAGGATTGCAGGCTCGATGAAGTCGGTATGGATTCGGCGGCCGAAGGCGCCGCCCAGGAACGTCGCGTGAATCCGGATCTTGTCCTCCGGCAGGCCCGTCAGGCGCATCGCCGCTTCCAGCGCCGTAGTGTGACACTGGGTGGGCACCCACAGCTCGCATCCGTCGGCGGTCACGCTCGCGGTGCAGTTCATCGGCTCCATTGGGGCATGATGCAGGAACGGAACCGTGTAATCGGCCGTGACCGTTTTGGCTGCTTGCGCTCTTGCGGCATCGACGTCGCCCACGGTGCGGAACTTGGCACCGCGCGGCAAATCGAGCTTCTGTCGTTCATCTGCCATAAGCCGCGCGGTCGTCGCGGAATCGTGTGGTGTCGAACCGAACGTCACCTTCAGTCCTGCGGCCGTCTGCTTCGCTCTCCAGAACGAATCGGCGACGACTACCACGGCGCCGGGAACCACGACGACGTCCACGATGCCCTTCTTGCCGATCACCGATTTGCGATCGACGCTCGCCACTTCTGCGCCATACACGGGTGCTTGGCGAATCGCCGCGTACAGCATGCGCGGGACCGTGACGTCGACCCCGAAGACCGCCGATCCATCGACTTTCGAGGGAATGTCGGGGCGAGCAATGCGCTTGCCCACCAGCCGAAGCCGGCTCGCGTCCTTCAACGTTGGGCTCGCCGGAACCGGGAAGGCCGAGGCGGCAACGGCCACTTCCCCGAAGCCGACCGACCGATTGCTGGCCCGATGAACGATCGTGCCATTATCGACATCGCAGCTTGCCGGGTCCACGCCCCATTGGGTAGCCGCCGCCGCCGTCAGCATCTCGCGCGCCGACGCTCCGGCTTTGCGCAGCGGCGCGTACCACAGGCGCACGCTCCAGCTACCTGAAGTCAGCTGAAACTTGGTGACGTCGGGGCGCTGAAAACCCGGTGTCGCGTGCGGGTGCTCGATGCGAACCCGATTCCAGTCCGCACCAAGCTCGTCCACGATGATCATTGCAAGCGCGGTCTGCGCGCCCTGCCCCATCTCGACGACCGGCACTGTCACCGTGACCGACCCTTCGGGCGCCACCCGAAGGAACAACCCGAACGATGCGTCGGAGTCAGCGGGGCCGCGGCCCTGTGCAAGGCCCGGCATCGGCACGCCGATGACAAGTCCTGCGCCGACGGCAAGGCCAGCCTTCAGGAACGCGCGGCGACCTTCCTGCGTGTGTCGTTTCACGGTAACCTCCTTGACAGGATTCATGCCTTTGCGGCCCGATGAATTGCGCGCTTCACGCGCTGGTAGGTTCCGCAGCGGCAGATGTTGGTGATCGCCGAATCGATGTCGGAATCGGTGGGATCGGGCGTGCGCTCCAGCAGCGCAACCGTCGCCATGATCATGCCCGACTGGCAATACCCGCACTGCGGCACCTGCTCGGCGATCCAAGCCTGCTGAATCGGATGGCTGCGGTTTTTCGAGAGACCTTCGATCGTCTTGATCTTCGCGCCGTTGACGCTCCCGATCGAAACGGCGCACGACCTGACCGCTTTGCCGTTCAGTTGCACCGTGCATGCGCCACACAGGCCGGCGCCACAGCCGAACTTCGTGCCGGTCAAGCCCAGCGTATCGCGCAGCACCCAGAGCAACGGTGTGTCGGTAGGCACATCGACATTGCGGACTGTTCCGTTTACCTGCAGCTTGACCATGATCGTGTTCCTCCGGGTCTGTTATTGCGGAACGACGTTCGCCGCTTTGAGAATCGGTTCCCAGCGTTCGTGATCGGACCGCAGCAGCGCCGCCGTCTCCTTCGGATTCAAGGACATCGGCTCATAACCTTGCTTGTGGAACGCCTCCAGCGTTTCCGGCTCTTTGAGCGCCGCGGTGATCGCGGCGTAGATTCGGTCGACCACCGCCGGTGGCGTCCCCGCCGGCGCCAGCAGAACGTAGCGAGCGTAGACGTTCACTCCGGGCATGCCCGATTCGGCCAGCGATGGCAGATCGGGCGCCAGAGACGTGCGACGGTCACCGAGAACGCCCAGAACCTTCAACTTCCCGGATGCGACGTATTGCAGAATCGTTGATGCGGTGAACGCTCCGATCTGAGCATGGCCGGCGACAACGTCCGTGAGCGCCGGGCCGCCCCCCTTGTACTGGATCTCATTGAGCTTGATGCCCGCCTTGTACGCGATGAGCTTGCCGGCGAGGTCCTGCGGCGTTCCGAGCCCGGGTGTGGCAAAGTTGATCGAGCCTGGATTCTTGCGCGCGAGCTCCAGCATCTCCTTCATGTTGTTGGCTGGAAAGCTTGGATGCGCCGCCAGAATGATCGGCGCCTCGGCGAAGAACGCGACCGGAACGAAGTCTTTGCGAACGTCGAACTGAAGGTTCGCGAACAGCAAGTCGAGAATCGCCACGTTGTCGCCGTTGACAACAACGGTGTGCCCATCGGGTCGCGCGGTGGCGGCCGCCGCCATGCCGATCGTCGATCCGGCGCCGCCCTTGTTCTCCACGATCACCGGCTTGCCGAGCTGACGCTGCAGGCTGTTCGCAAGGACGCGACTGATGGCATCGGTGCCGCCACCTGGCGCAAACGGCACGACGACCCTGACCTCACGAGTTGGGAACGGTTGCGCCAGCACGCTGCCGGCGCAGCACAGGAGTACGACGAGCGAAAGGAGCCATCTGTTCATCGAACACCTCCTTGGATCGGGAATTGGGCCGGCTTTGGCCGGCGATAAGTGGGCGCATGCGCGCGTTTGTAGATCATCACGTTGCGTGTGAACTCGATAACGATTTGGCCATCCTGCGTGTGGCCGATCGTGTGGATGGACATGATTCCAACGTCGCTGCGGCTCTTCGATTCGCGCAGCGACTCGATCTTCGACTCGCTGTAGATCGTGTCGCCTTCGTAAGCCGGCGCCGGCAGCTTGACCTCCGACCAACCGAGATTCGTCATGACGTTCGGCGTCAGGTCGCATACCGACTGCCCAGTCACGAGTGCCAGGGTCAGCGTCGAATTCAATGGCACTCGCTCGTGGCCCATCGCGCGTGCATAGTGATGGTCGAGGTGCAGCGGCGCGGGGTTCTGCGTCAGCAGCGTGAACAGCAGATTGTCGTAGCCCGAAACCGTGCGTGCGCTGCGATGCTCGCACCGGTCACCGACCGCGAAGTCTTCGTAACAGCGATCGGACCAGCGTAATTCGTTCATCGTGACACCACGACGGTCGTCACCGATGCGCCGTCGGTCCCGCTCACGGTGCCTCCCTTGCAATATGCCAGCGCGAGCTTCGCATCCTGCACCTGGCGCGCGCCCGCCTGACCGGTGAGCTGCCAGAAGAGCTCGCACACCTGCGCCATGCCGGTGGCACCGACCGGATGTCCTCTCGAGAGCAAGCCGCCGCTCGGATTGACCGGGAGATCGCCCCCAATGGACGTGCGGCCGGCGGCAGTCCATGCAGCGCCCTCGCCGCGCGGAATGAGGCCCAGGCCCTCCATGCGCACGATCTCGGCGATGGTGAAGCAGTCGTGCATCTCCACGAAGTCGATGTCGCGCGGGTCGATGCCCGCCATCGCGTACGCCTGCTCACCCGCGCGCCGCGAGATGTCTTCCTCGTTGAGATCGTAGAGGCCGGAACGCAGTGTGCCGCTGACCAAACCGATTGCGCGCACTTGGGGGCGTTCCGAGGAAATGCCTAGGCGGTCGAGCCCGCGCTTGCTGCAGACGACG
>JADMIO011827084.1_pt1 | contig 31393 bp, 24 predicted proteins | sample 8958161 | NCBI WGS metagenome assembly JADMIO01 (sample SAMN16585339, study PRJNA669376) | soil metagenome | isolation source: Crop rotation soil | place: USA: Cullars Rotation, Alabama | collected 2011 | reverse complement strand
GCGACTTCAAGTCACGTGAATTCCAAGCTTCGGATCCCACTGTGCTGGAAAGTTACCTACAACGATAGCGAGCTAAAAGATCCTTGTGTTAGGGAATGCGTGGAGCTCCATGAAAGTGTGCATATGGAAGACCTTTCTCCCATCGTCAAAAAAATTCACGATTGCGATGTATCAGCCGGCCAGGATGAAAGCAAACAAGACAAGTGCACTGAAATGGTGAATAGGGAATTTAATAGCGCCGTCGCAAAATCCGAATGCAGGGCCTATGGAAAAAGTTACACTTGCCTTACATTGAAGATTCTTGATTCAAATGATAAGTGTTCAAAATCTCCTAACAGGGAGGAGATTCAGAAACATCGCGGATACGAAGCGTGTGAACTGAAAAATGCATGTCAACAAGCTGGAACACCGCGGGCGGGGATTCCCAACGCGTAGCCGGTGATGATTCCTGGGGAATTATTTTATTTATTGATAGAATAAAAAATAGCAATGCAAAAAACAAGTTTTCAAAAGGAGCTTACCCTGTCGGGCACGCAAACAAAGAATGGCGTCGCCAATACCGAGAAAGACGTATTAAAAATTCAAAGCTGGCTCACGTTGTTTGAACTCGCAAATCCCGGTAGCGGGACGCTCACCGGTATTGATGGTGATTTCGGACCCGCGACAGAGAAAGCGGTAATCAATTTTCAAAAAACCAAAGGCGTCGCCCAAACCGGCATCGTGGATGCCGATGTTTTCACCATGCTGTGCCAACCGTTAAGAAATGCATTTGAAACAATTCCAACAGGAAATGGTTTGCGTGAGCGAATCTTGAGCACCGCCATGATTCATGTCTCAAATTTTCCTCATGAGCTCACCATTAGTCATCAATCCAATTCGGGCCCCTGGGTGCGCAGCTATATGGATGGCCAGGAAGGTGAAAACCTATTGTGGTGCATGGGATTTGTACAAACTATAATTGACCAGGCAGCATCATCGCTAAATAAAAATTTTAAAACATTAATGCCTCAGACGTTCAGTTGCGACATTATTGGTAGCACGGGTTTAGATAGAGGACTGCTTACGCGTTTTGAAAGGGTGCGCCAGGATCCTTCGAGTGTAAGGCCGGGAGATATTTTTCTGATTGAACGTACGGCGTTTGACTGGATACATACCGGCATTATTATCTCGATAGGCGACAGTGTATTTGAAACGCTCGAAGGAAACACAAACAACGATGGAAGCCACAACGGCAACCGCGCGTGTAAGCGTGTAAGAAATTTCAGGAGCAGCAGCCTTGATGTTTTTTCTATTGAACCCCTCGTATAAAACCTCATGATCTCAGTTGAACGCATATTGAAACCTTGCCGGCCTGAGAATACCGGTTCGCGACATCATTTCATTCAGCCCAAACTCACTATCAACAATCCGGATGATGCATATGAAAAGGAAGCCGATGCCGTTGCTGATGAGATAATGAGGATGTCGCCTGAACAAGATCATTTGAATTCAGGCGCGTCAGCTAACCCAATATCTGCCATACGAGGAAAATGCTCACATTGCAAAGAGGAAGAAAATCAAATGCACCGAAAAAAGATGAGTAACGAAGAAATTTATGCGGGCAATAATTTAGAGAATTACCTTGAAAATATAAGTGGAAGCGGTGCATCATTGTCTAAAGAGGTCCGTAATTTTTATGAACCGCGATTCGGATATGATTTTAGTAACGTAAAAGTTCATACAGATAGGGTTGCGTCTAAATCGGCGCAATCGATAAACGCGCTGGCCTATACATCAGGGAGCGACATTGTATTTAACACCGGACAATATTCTCCTGGTAGCGATAGAGGCAGAAGGTTATTGGGGCATGAGTTGACACATGTAGTGCAACAGCAAGGTGATAAGGGGGCTGTTCAAAGAGATCCTAAGCCAGAGCCCAAAACAAAATGTACATGGGGAGATTATGTGTTCGAAGAAATTGAAATCAGCGGCATTCGCCTGCTGATAGGAATGGAATCGGCGAAGCGTTCCTCCATTGAACCTATTAAAAATATCGCTGCTCAGATCATTTCAGATAATAAAATTATAGCTGACCCCGCCTTCCAGGTAAAAAAATGTATTATATCACCAAATACTACCCGCTTCGCTCTGTTAAATGGAGAACCGGTTTTGGTACTGGATCCTATCCACGCGAATATAGAATCAGTACGCCATGAGATGGGGCATGCTGTCTCTCACTTTTTGTTGAACAACAAAAGCTATAAAATAAACAAGAAAGTTGAATCTGGAGACTGGCTCTCAGCCCTTACGGATATTTTTTTACAACTGAATCAGATCACAATAAAAAATATTAAGGGTGACGAAATGTTTGCGAATTTTATTGTTGATCCAACTGAATGGAATCCCGGGGCATCAGCCGAACATCCGGGTGACGTTGATGAATTCTTTGCCAGCGCAAAAGAGGCCTTTCAGACAGATAAAAAAGCCCTGAGCGCCGTGTTTGCTAAGTATGGGAAACAAAATTCCAAAATTCCAGGGCTGGGCAAAAAACTTATACAGTTACTTGAATTTTTATTTAATGCCGGCAAGCTTGCAAAAACAGGGGTAGTTTCTTCAAAAGATGACATAGAAGCGACTATTGGTGGTCTTAGCCAGCCATCAAAGGTGGAGGAAACATTATCGGCGCATTTGTTAACGGAAATGTTGTTGAACCCTGATAAAAGACCTCAGTGTAAATAGGCTTTTTAAATAAATTTTGAAAATGAAACTCATTATATGCGGTCGTTTAGTACCCCGGTTGTCTGTTAATAAAAAATGTGCGTTTTTATAAAAATCGAATGTCTTTATCAAGATACATATCAATGATTCCCTCGCCGAAGGCTGCAGTTCCGCAATCTTCCTTTATTCGACCAAAGTCCCTTCCGCCCGCTCTTATTCAGCGTGAATGCGCTGACTGCGAAAAGGATGAGAAACAGATGCAGAGAAAAGAAATAATTAACGAGGAAGTTAACGGTGGCTATGATGTTGAGAGCTACCTGGGAAATATCGATGGACGCGGCCAGGTATTGCCGGACGAGATTCGCAATTTCTATGAGCCAAGGTTTGGCTATGATTTTAGCGATGTGAAAATGCATACGGATTCCGCGGCTTCACAGTCGGCCCAGTCAATAAAGGCCCTCGCTTATACCTCTGGAAATAATATCGTATTCAACAACGGACAGTATTCACCACATACTGATTTTGGTAAGAGACTATTAGGACATGAATTGACGCATGTGGTGCAACAGCGATCAGGTATTCACTCCAAAACAATACAGTGCCAAGGCGCTTCCTACATAAAAAAGATCACCGTGCATTTAACCCCTCCGGAAACCGCAGATCTCGAGTGGTCGGGTACGCCGCCTGCCGGCCTTGATCATTTTCCCGTTTCAACCGGGAAGGGATACAGTGATCCAGGCGATCCGCCGGGAACCTGCCTTAGAGATCAATGTGATGACGCTATGACACAATGTACCGGGGAATGGACCAAACCTTCTAAAGTGGGGGCATGCTGCACTTATCACGGAAGTAGTTTTTGGACAGGGATTCCAAAAACGGAACATAACGGCTATCCCTGGTGGACGCCGATACAACCTTACTATGGTCAGCGCGGAATAGCACTCCACGGGCATGATGAAGTGACCGGTGATCCAATTGGACATGGATGTGTTCGAATGGACCCGGACAACGCCAAGAGGATTTTTGATTTTTCGAAAGGAAAGGCCACCCATGTGACTATTGACGGAGTTGCCGCTCCGGTACTTTGCAGGCCCTCAGCCCAGAAAATTAACGACCTGATCCCAACTGATAACGACAAGATACCTGAAGGATTGAATCAGCGGCAACCAGTCGAAATGTTGGAGGGAGTGCGTACATAAGTTATTTTGCTTTGAACAGAATTGAGCGAACTAATCAGAGATGACCAGGTCAAATAATTATCAATGAACAAATGAGTTCTTTTGTTAAAACATATGATCCCGGGAAGACAAACGCTTCTGCGGCGCTTAGATCGAATACCGACCATAATTTGTTTTTTAAGCCTGCTCCATCGCCACTCTTACAAACTAAATCTTATCAGGGTAAAGAAATGGAAGGGCCTTCGGAAGGAATAGATCATACTGCAGCGACAAGATTTATTGGGTTAAGGAACTATGTGGATAACTTAGATAGTCACGGACAAGCATTGTCTAACGACATGCGTAGTTTTTATGAGCCTCGTTTTAGTTATGACTTTAGTAATGTAAAACTGCATACAGATAGCGTCGCAGCAAAATCGGCTCAATCAATTAATGCGTTAGCCTATACTTCAGGAAATAAGATCGTATTTAATGAGAAGCAATATTCTCCAGGCACAGACACGGGGAAAAGCTTATTGGCCCATGAGCTGACACATGTCGTACAACAAAATCAGAACGGGGCGCCCCTTGCCCTTTCTGCGAATGCTCAGGGCGATTTTGTGCAACGAAAACTGCCGCCCGGCAAAGTAACAGCAACAGAGTTAAACGACGCTGAGAGGCAAGAGTACAAAGAGGAGCAGGAAGCGTTTTTTAGGGAGCAGGGCAAGGTGATGAAAGCTGAGATATTAAAAAATGCCGGTTTCAAGGATAAGACGGAGCTGACCACTCCCGAAGATGCAGTCAAACTTATCAGCTTTTGGGGGCTGTCCATGAGCAAAATAATTGCTGAAATGGGAAGCATTTCCTCAGGTCTTACAACGAGAGTCGGATCTGGAGCAACTGCGCAATTGTTGGCTAAACAAGAGCAGGATCATATTAGCGCACTTTCCCCAAAGGGGCAGAAAGCCTATGCTAAAGCAATTCAGCTCGTAAGAGATGAACCTTTCTGGGATAAATTCTTTGCGCAAAACGAGATTCATATTTTCCCGGATCTTAAAAGCAGCAACAGGTTTAGCGGATATAACCAGGTAGCCAATGATCCCAATGATCCCAAAGGGTTGCGCAAAGTCATTGTGGTGCACATCAGTACCGTTTATCTCGAAAACGATTTTCCTGAGGCCTCTGCAAGCACCATTGTACATGAACTAAGCCACACCGTATATGACCCGATAGTTTTGAAAAGAGCTCTGGCATCGTTGCAGGGAACAGTTGTTGACCTGTTGCTGGAGCACCCTGATATAGTTAAGTTGCGCAAAAAAGCTAAGGCCACAGCAAAACTCAAAGATGAACAGAAGAGTCGCCTTTCACAAATTATTTTTGAAGCAACAGCTTACGGCGAGACTGAGATATTTGTACACCTGCAGCAACTAACCCATCAGCCAGATCTGATCATAAAGAGGGGTGGAGTGGAAGAGCCCGTGAGCGGAGCTGAACTCATCCTGACCGAAATATCTCGTTATCTTGAGAGGCTAAAAAAAATTGGTCTGGATGAAAAAATGTTGAACGGAGTACTGGATCAACTGGGCCGGAGGGTCGATTTATTTTATGATCAGAGGATTGCCGCCATACCTAAAGGATCAAAACAACGGGACGCTATGATGGCCAATAAGAGATTTGCGCAGGTATTGTTTGAAATGGCGAGAAAAGGAGAAACTTTCTAAGAATTTTTACTTGGTTACTCAATAAATATTTAAGGAGAAATAAATAGTTCAAAGAATGGCCATGACCTCACGCAATATATTTCAGGGGATGACTATACTTCAGCAGGTAGTGCATAACCGGTTGGAGAATCATTTTAAAAAAGAAGATAAAGAAATAGGCGCCATTTTTCCGCGCGTGCAGCTTGAGGAAGATAATTCACCCCTACACGACTTCATTATTCAGCATAAACTAACGATCGAAGAATACCTTACCCTTTTAATTGCATTGGCTCCCCATATACAACCTACCTTTTTTGAAAATATCATACAGGAGTTTTTGCCTCAAGGTGGTGAGTTTGCCGATTTCGGAGGCGTAAAAGGAGCTAACCAGCGAAGCATATTGCCAACCGGCGAGACAGTATTGTTTATTATAGCTGGAGCTGATTTGACGAGTCGCCTGCACCTGCAACAATTATTCAGCCCCGAGCATATTTTCTATCGCCAAAAAATTCTATGGCTTGAAGATGTGAAGGATGGCGAACCGGTGATGAGTGGACGACTATTGCTTGGCCCCGAATGGATCGATAAGTTTTTATTCAATAAGAATTCCAACCCGAAGTTCAGCCCGGACTTTCCCGCCAAACGACTCACATCACAGATGACATGGGATGATCTCATTCTCCATGAGCAAACAAGGGAAGAGATCGAACATATTAAAGTATGGCTATCACACAATGCCACGCTGCTCAATGATCAAAATCTCAGTCGTAAAATAAAGCCGGGTTACCGGGCCCTGTTTCATGGTCCTCCCGGAACGGGAAAAACGTTAACTGTTTCACTGCTGGGAAAAGAATTTAATAAAGAGGTATACAGGATTGACCTTTCGCAGGTGGTATCCAAATATATTGGCGAAACAGAAAAAAATCTCGAAAAAGTTTTCAATAAGGCGGAAACGAAAGATTGGATATTATTTTTTGATGAAGCCGACGCTTTGTTCGGGAAAAGGACCAATGTCAACAATTCGCACGACCGATATGCCAACCAGGAAGTATCTTATCTGCTGCAGAGGGTAGAGGACTTTCCCGGGTTACTGATACTGGCTTCAAATTTTAAAAGCAATCTTGACAAAGCATTTATTCGCCGTTTTCATGCCATGGTTCACTTCCCAATGCCCGACGCAGGTGAGAGATTGCAGATCTGGAAAAAATCCCTGCCGGAAAATTTGATCTTAAGCATGGAAATAAACCTCAACGAAATTGCCCAGCGCTATGAACTGAGTGGCGCATCTATTTTGAATATTATGCACTTTTCGGCGCTGAGAGCATTGCGAAGAGGTGATCATAAGATCTGCAGCAACGATCTTCTTACCGGCATCCGCAGAGAATTCTGGAAAGAGGAGAAATCGATCTGATGTGTCGGCTAATCCCCCATTATTTTCTTCGCATTGTCATGATACAGCTTCTTCAATGTGCTATCAGATAGCGAAAGGCCGTACAATGGCCAATGATAGTTGAACAAATCCCGGTCATAGAAATGTTCATCCTCTGTCTCGAGGATATGAAAAGTCGTTCGATACATTTCCTTACCAGTTCCCATGTCGGTTCCGTATACCAGCCTGTCCTGGTATTTTTCCATAAACTCATGAACAAACCGGGGAATAGGGGCGATCTCACCGTAGCGGGCGGCTATGTCGGCAAACAGGTTGGGATACGCATCAAATAGCCTCGCGAGTTTATTTAGGTCCGAGCAGCAATTAGCGAGATGGCAGGCAATAAAGATTGTTCCGGGATTATTTTTCAGGGCATGCTCCAAAGTCGCCACCAATTCATCATGATCGAGAATTCCCTTCTTGTTCATATCAACTTTCCATTTCGCTGCGTTCATTAGTCCATCGTTTGTAGAATCATCGTTGAGGTACATCCATGAATCTTCTGCTACATGTATGCTCACGGGCATGTGTAGCTCGGCGCATTTTTTTAGAAGGGGCTGCATGCGCGAATCATCAATATGTAAACCCCATCCAGGCGTGGGTTTCGAATAGTATTCTCCAAGGCCTTTATCACCCAATTCCCCCACGCCGCGTGCGCCTTTTTTATAACATCTTTCCAATTCTTCCACGGCATGTTTTTCCCAATCTGGCTTTTCAAAACCCGTATAATCGAATCCACACCAGATGTCGAACCTGTCTTTGTATCGCGAATATTTCCCAACTATGGAATCAAACCTGGTACCGGTAGAGTAGGAGAGGATTATAGATTTTGCGATTCCTACCTCATTCATGGTCTTTACCCATTCATCAACTTCCCGGTCAGATTTTGGATAATCATGAGAATGAAAATCAATGACAGGATATCTTGCCTTCTCAACTTTGGTTCGGGGAATGTTATAAATGGAAACGGGACGATAATCTTTCAATTTCAGATTATCCACGTCCTGGCCAAATACTTCTGTATTTAAAAAAAAGGCTGCAAAAATAACAACGAGCCGGCAAATATTCATGCAACTTTCATTGTTTAAGATCAAAGTTTAAAAACTACTCCTTCGCTCTATTCAGATTTTCCAATCGATAATTTGATTCACCCATTCATTCTTATAGGGCGCCGAGATCTTAATATAGTTATCAGTATAGCCTTCCATCATTTCATTCTTAGTGCTCCCTTCAAATAATACTTTACGCACGTGCCCGGTGTGTTGACTGGTAAAGTATTGCATCTTCATATAGGAAAGATTGCGAAGAACCTTATTTCTTTCGTGCCGGACATTTATGGGAACAACAGGTTTGATGGATAAGGCATGGGTGTTGTCGCGTTCAGAATACGTAAAGACGTGCAGATAAGAGATATTTAGTGAATGAATAAAATCAAAGGTCTCTTTGAAATCTTCATCGGTTTCGGAGGGAAAGCCTACAATTACGTCCGCGCCAATACAACAATGAGGCATTAGAGTCTTTATGAGATGGACGCGGCCGGCATATAATTCTCTTTTGTATCTCCTTCTCATTAATCCAAGAATCCTGTTGCTGCCGCTTTGAAGCGGTATGTGAAAATGCGGCATGAACTTATTAGAGTTAGCGACAAATTCAATGATTTCGTTAGTTAATAAATTCGGTTCAATGGAAGATATGCGATAGCGCTGAATGCCTTCGACTTTTTCCAGTTCCCGTAGGAGGTCAAAAAAATTTTCTTTTACTTCCCTGGAAATATACGCCGGGTCAATTTTTCCAAAGTCTCCCAAATTAACGCCAGTCAGCACAATTTCCTTTATTCCCTGCGAAGCGAGATGCCTGGCATTTCTAGCTATCTGGAAGATGGAGTCACTGCGGCTTTTTCCCCGTGCCAGCGGAATAGTGCAAAATGAACAGTTATAGTCACAGCCGTCCTGTACTTTTAAAAAAGTCCTTGTACGGTCATGAATAGAATACGATGAATGAAAGTCAGAAATTTCTGCAATATCACAGCTGCAAATCTTTGCGGAGTCGCCTTTGCTGAGTTCTTTTAAATGCCTTGTAATATTAAATTTTTCTGAAGCACCTAATACAAGATCAACCCCGTGAATTTCAGAAATTTCTTTTGGATTTAATTGGGCGTAACAGCCTGTGATAACGACGAGGCTTTCCGGAGATTTTCGCTGAATGCGCCGCACTAATTGACGACATTCCTTATCAGCGTTTTCAGTTACCGAGCACGTATTGATTACATAAATGTCCGCCAATTCGTCAAACTCCTTTTTTTCGAAACCTTCTTTTTCAAGCATTCTTGACAGCGTGCAGGTTTCTGAAAAATTTAGCTTACAGCCCAAAGTGTGAAAGGCTACAGTTCTTGCTTCTGCCATAGCCGGCAAAGATAAGTAATACCCCAAACGACAACGCAAAGGCTTAAACTCCTGTAGCCGGTTAGTTTGAAACCCGGAGGATGTTAATTAAGGAGGCACAGAAAGAGAAAAAAACTCTGCCTCTTTGTGTCTTCTTTGTGAAAAAACTTTGTGGTCTTTGTGGTAAATCTTTTCTCGAAACTATGAAGTAACCACAAGGTCCACAAAGGAAAATTTCAGCACAAAGGCAACTACGAAAGCACAAGAAGGGGCCTCTTTGTGTCTTCTTTGTGAAAAAACTTTGTGGTCTTTGTGGTAAATCTTTTCTCGAAACTCATGAAGTAACCACAAGGTCCACAAAGGAAAACTTCAGCACAAAGGAATACACAGAGATTAATTCCGCTTGTGCGTTTCTTCATGGGCTCCAAATCTCAGTAATAAAAGGCAAACTCCACAACCTAAACTCCCATTAGAATCAATGGAACTGCCAAACCAGGTATAACAGAATTCCGGCATCATTTGTGATTTTTCCACAAATGGGCATCTTAGTAATTTGCATAAAAATTCTGAACCATGAAGAAATGGAGTGTTGGTTTGCTGATGGCGATGACTTCCCTGGTAACGATAGGCCAGGAAAAGAATAAAGCTGCGTTTAACACCCTGTTGTGGCAGGTCAGCGGAAATGGCTTGCCGCGGCCATCCTATTTGTTTGGCACGATACACATGATCTGTTCAGAAGACGCCGGGCTGAGTGATAGTCTGAAATCGGCCATTAAGAACAGTGACCTCGTTTATTTTGAAGTGGACATGGATAATTTGTTTGAAATGATTGGTGTAATGAGAAAAATGAAAATGCGAAATGATACAACGCTCGCGGATCTTCTCAGCAAAGAGGACTATGAAAAAATAAAAAAATATTTTGAAGATAAGGAAACCCTGCTGCCATTTTCGGTGCTGGAAACCTATAAACCTCTGCTGGCCGCGTCTATGTTAATGGAAGGAAGCACTGATTGTGAAACTCCCGAAGCCATGGAAGAAGTGATCATGAAGGAAGCAAAGCAGCATGGCAAGAATGTGAAGGGCCTGGAAACGATGGCTTTCCAGATGAGCATTTTTGACACCATTCCTTACAAGATGCAGGCTTTACAACTGTTAAAGTATGTTGACGACGCCGGAAAAGGAAACTCTGACAACAAAGAATATGACAACCTGATGCAGGCTTACAAAGACCAGGATCTTTCAAAACTGGAAGAACTTACGAAGACAACCGATATGGGCATCGCAAACTTTACTGATATTTTGCTGTATAACCGAAACAGGAACTGGGTTGAAAAATTAAAAACTATCATGCCGGATCATTCTGTTGTCATCGCTGTCGGCGCCGGTCATCTGCCGGGCGACAAAGGCGTCATTAATTTACTGCGAAAGGCTGGCTACACCGTAAAGCCAGTGTCGAATAAGATCAGGAGATCCAACCAGATCTGATTCATTTCCCGCTAAAAGAACCTACCTGATAACAGTCACGGTTCCCTTCAAAATTTTTTTGTTGTTGTGAAGGTCGATTATGTACACATACGTTCCGGTCTCAACAGGTTGACCATTGTATGTTCCGTCCCAGGGTTTGTAGTGAAGGCCCTTGCCGGAATAAACTGTTTGTCCCCAGCGGTTAAAAACCTGCACCGTCGCGTTTGGATATTCATCAAAAGTAATGATCTCCCATATATCATTCAGACCGTCACGGTTGGGAGTAAAAGCAGAAGGAATATATAATTTGTCAATCACTTCAACCTTTACATCATCAGTTACCACACCACACCCGTTGTTTGACGTGACCGTTAGCGTGTAAATTATTTCTGCAGGTGGCGAAGCCTTGGGTCTTTGGATCGATGAATTATCCAAATAGGTAGCCGGTGACCATGCATAAGTCACATTACTTCCTGAAACTTTTCCCTCCAGTAAAACAGGACGATTTTTTATGGTGAATTTGTCCGGGCCGGCATTGGCAACCGGCCTTTTCCAAACGACTATGTTCACAGAAGCGGTGTCAAAGCAGGTGTATTTATTATAAACGCGCACTGTGTAAGTTGTCGTTTCTTTAGGCGCTGCAAAAGGGTTGGCAACGGTATCATTTGACAAACCTGCAGTGGGCAGCCATCTATATTTTACGGAGCCATTCGCAAAAAGTTGTACGCTGTCGCCTTCGCAAAGGAAACTTTGAAGCGGACTTGCTGATGCAATGGGCGCTTCATAAATAACGAGATTGGTGGTGTCATAAGCATAGCAGCCTGACTGGGTCATTACCTTTACTACATACATCCCGGTATTGTTGAAACCTACGTTGGGTATGGAGGGTCCTTGTAAGTTGGATGCAAAACCACTGGGACCTGTCCATGCGTACGAGTCACCTCCTGCCGCGTAGAACTCAATCGTGGAACCATAACATCCGAAAACATAATTTGTAGCCTGGGCAAACAACGATTGCACCTCAATGTTTACAGGATTCGAATAATATCCACAATTGGTATTGCCGCTCTCAGCAACGAAAAAACGATAATAATAATTCCCTATTGAAGTTGGGGTCCTTGTGTACGAGGTTCCAATTGCTCCCGCAATGTTTGTCCAGCTGTTGCCATCCGAACTTACCTGCCATTGAACCGCTGGGTTATTGATGTTGCCATAAGTTGCCGTGAGAACATAACTGGTCTGGCTATTTAAACAAACATCTAATTGCGAAGCCGACGAATTCAACAGACCGGCGCGAATGTTTCCGGCACATGGTCTGAATGTTATGTCATCGAAGGCCAAGTCACTGTTACAGGCAGTGCCTGTGGCGGTGATCTTAAAAATTATGTCCCCGGAGAGCGGTGATTTAAATTGAAACCTGTATTGATTCCAGATAAAGGCAGAGGTGACAAGTATATTGTTCGTATTGAACTGTGCCAAAACCGAGCCCGTCAAATCCGTAACTGTAAGCGTTACCTGGGGATCTGGATCATTGACAGGGCATGAAAAAGGGTTTCGTAAATTCAATATCCACGAACTGATTTCAAACGTCGTATTCGCGCAAAGGCCTTTTATGGTATCAATGTAGACATCAGAAGTACCAGGCAAAGCATTGACCATCAAAAAATATCCGTTAGGGTTTTTGTGCGTATGATCCGAGGGCACGATATGCCAGGCGCTATTAAAACAGAAATTGGTACTGGAACGTAACGTGTAAAATCCCTCGGCCGGACAATCCTGACTGCTATAGTGATAGGCTGAAGGTACCTGGGAGATGGACGGCCCAGGGTTGTCGCCGGAACCAAAATCAATGTTTACCACGGCATTGCCCAAAGTGCCGGTACACTGTTGACCTGAAAGGTGCAGACTAACCGTAAAAAAAAATAGTATTTGAATAATACCCCTGAACATGAAATAACACGGATGGATGGTCAAACCATAAAAATACAATTATTCTGATACGGGGACCAGTGAAAGGAGTCGCAATCAGGCCTTAAGATGAAACAACAATTGGGATAAAAATCAGTGCGTGCAAAGTTCCAGTTCGTATCCGGATATGAGAAGACACACCGCCGCCTTCAGTTTTCATTTTAGAGAAAGAGGCGAAAATGAAGTGAAATTATTGCCCAATTTTTTCCAGGCCGCTAAAAAAGAAGTCGCCTTCAATTTTTGCATTCTCATCACTATCGCTGCCATGTACGGCATTTTCTCCCACTGAAGTGGCAAATAGTTTTCGAATTGTGCCTTCAGCTGCCTGCGCGGGATTAGTAGCACCAATAAGATCACGGAAAGAAGTAACAGCATTTTCCTTTTGGAGAACAGCCGCGATAACAGCTCCGCTGCTCATAAATTGAACTAACTCGCCATAAAAGGGTCTTTCCTTATGAATGGCATAAAACTCACCCGCTTTTTCGGGCGAAAGTTTTGTCATCTTCAAAGCCACGACTTTGAAACCCTCTTTTATAATACGGTCGAGAATAGCTCCCGCATGCCCGTTTTTTATAGCATCCGGTTTTATCATGGAGAATGTGTAATTACTCATAACGCTTTTTTGCGCCGCAAATGTATTGAAAGTTGGGAGCCTGGAAATGGAAATGTTTTGGAAATTGGCGTGTGCAAATTCTTTAGAAAAATATGATACGGATAATAAACGCCATTAATGCGGGAACCACTCCAACGATGAATGTTAGAAGCGAGAAAGATGCAGTCAAAAAAAATAACTCGCGCCCGTGCTTATTGTCCCCGGCAGGCCGAAGAAAATAATAGGTCGATGCTCCCAGGGCCAGACCGATGATACTGCCGTATATCAGGCCGGTAACGAACCTCGTTTCAATGGCGAATGACCAGCACACGCCAATCAGGGCACCTAAAAATGCAGTAAACAAGATGGTCCGAATTATCATAGTTAATCGGTTTATTAAATATCGGATTTGTCAGTGAACGATATCGTTTGCGAACGACCACGCAAAGATTACTGACCGATATGATTTTTCCATCGAAAATTTATTAACATTCGAACTAAAACATATTTGTCGTTTGGTGAAAGAGATTTTATGACAACTTCATTTGTAATTACATTTGCCCTCCATTTGACTCTGTAGCTCAGTTGGTAGAGCAGCTGACTCTTAATCAGCGGGTCTAGGGTTCGAGTCCCTACAGGGTCACCTATTTTTGCAGATGGCTTGTTGATATTTTACCGCGTTACAATCCCGGCGGAGGGAAACTTAGCTAAACAAACAGAAAGAATGCTGGAGATTTTTCCGGGCCACCGGGACACCACCTGTTAGACAAGCTAACAGGCGGGTCGGATTGTTTGAATTTTTTCAAGGGATTTGGACTCGGCGGCTGGACAGTCAATTTTTGGTTGTAACCTCAATTGTTTTCCATTGGATTGATGTTCCAGGACGTTGGATATTAAAACGATTTTCTAAGGATTTGGTTCGGTTCTTCAGGGATTGGCCGATAATGATCGGTATTGGTTTTTCCAAAAAGGAAGAAGTTGATCGATACTGGATTTTAGTTTTGGTTTTTCGGATTTGGATAAATTCTTAGGACGGTTCTTTGGACATTGGACAGATTGATGCTATATCAATCAACTTCTGGGACAAAAGTATATCTGCAATGTTAAACTTTATAGAGCAGAAGTGCTCGTTTTTCATAGATCGGTAATTACCGACCCGAGCGTAATTCAGCGAGAGATCGTCAGGAAAAATTACAGATTTTTTTTTGGTAGAATTACTGGTTCCTGTTTAAAAGGATGGTCGTCCGAATGGCTGTGATCATTTTTTGATTATTTGCCCAACGCCTGGATCACATCGTATTTAGTGACGATATGAAGGATTCCGGCTTCATCCCTTGCCAGTACTGCACCATTTTCTTTATTTATCAGCGAGCTTAGTTTTTCGACTGGTGTGTCAAAGTCCACGATCGGGTAAGAAGCTTCCAGTACAGAGGCCACTTTTGAATTTTTTATTTCGGGGTTGTCAAATATTTTTTGGAATAGACCGCTTTCACTTATGGCGCCCACCGGCCCATTGCCATTCATGACCGGTATGTGCTCGATATCATACTTCTTCATCAATTCCACGGCTTCCGAAACCGTCTGACCGCTTTCAAGGGTCACTAATTTTTGCGTGCCGCGGGCGCTGATGATATCCTTAAACGTCTTTACGTCGAGGAAACCGCGTTCGATCATCCATTGGTCATTATATATTTTAGCCACATACCGGCTGCCATGGTCATGAAAAATGCACACAACAAGATCGGTCTCTTTCAACCGGTTCTTTAACTGCATCAACCCTTGTAAGCAACTGCCGGCGCTATACCCGCAAAATATTCCTTCTTCCTTGGCCAGCTTACGCGCCATGATAGCTCCGGCCTTGTCCGTTACCTGCTCAAAATGATCAATCACACTCATATCATAATTCTGCGGTACAAAATCTTCTCCGAAGCCTTCGCTGATATAGGGGCGGACCTCGTTCATGTCTACTTCACCCGTGCGAAAATATTTTGTAAGCAGCGAGCCATACACGTCGATAGCCCACACCTTGATATTTGGATTTTTTTCTTTGAGAAACATAGCCACGCCGGTGATCGTTCCGCCTGTGCCTGCCGTGCAAACGAGATGAGTGATCTTTCCATCCGTCTGTCGCCAGATTTCCGGCCCCGTCGTTTCGTAATGGGCCAGGCGGTTCGCCAGGTTGTCATATTGATTACAGAAATATGAATTCGGTATTTCTTTTGCCAGCCGCCGGGCAACAGAATAATAACTCCTGGGGTCTTCCGGCTCGACATTGGTGGGGCACACTATCACCTCGGCGCCTAATGCTTTTAAAATATCGGCCTTTTCCCTGGATTGTTTATCCGTGGTAGTAAAAATGCATTTGTATCCTTTGACACAAGCCACTATAGCAAGCCCCATTCCTGTGTTTCCCGAAGTGCATTCGATAATAGTCCCCCCCGATTTCAGATTACCCTCCTTCTCCGCCACCTCAATCATTTTCAAAGCCATCCTGTCTTTTATTGAGTTACCAGGGTTAAAATAATCGACCTTGGCCAGCACAGTGCAGGGAAAATCCTTCGTGATCTTATTGAGTCGGATCAGAGGGGTATTGCCAATTGTTTCAAGAATATTGTTTTTAATATCCATTGCGGGCATTTAGGATAGCAAAGTTAAGATTTGGCAACCAGCTTATGATCCCGGCACGGGTTATCTTAGTTGTCTGACTCCGAAGTCCTGGGGAGCCTTTAACTTTTGGGCAGGCAGGGCAGTTCGCCTGCACCAACTGCAAATAATTTTACTAATGAGTGGTATTGACAAAAAAAGCCTTCTCCGTCGAGAAGGCTTACCGGACCTGATGATAAAAAACCATCAAGCTTCTTTTTGCCATTTTTTCTTTTTTGACGCCAAATATCTGTCAAGCAGCATGAGTCCCAACACCACATTGACCATCATAAAGACGTTTATATATGTATTATTGAAAAATTTCCCGTAATCAACCTTATTGAGATCCACGGGCAGATTGGTGTTGCTGGTCGTATTCCAATCCATTTGCCCAAACCCGTATACCAAAAATCCAACAAAGAGCGTGACAAAGAAAATACCCAGTCCCCAAATGATCTTATTATTTATATAGGTTTTTGTCGCCGGGGCAATATGATATTTTGCAATCTCCTCCATCACATTTTTGGTAAATCTCAAAGAAGGCTCTTCGAGTACCGATGATTGCACCAATTGATGCAGTTCTAACAGCTCCAGGTATTTTTTCTTCCATTGCTGGTCAGTTGCCAGCAATTGTTCAACCGCCGATCTTTCTTCAGCAGAAGCTAATCCATCAATATACTCCCATAACTGGTCATCAATATTGTATTTATTTTCTTCCATATTAAATGGTTTTATTAGTTTTCAATCGAGGTCGCTTACTTCTTCTGCAAAATATTTTTCCATTTTTTCCCTTAATCTTGCCCGGGCCCTGTGCAGGCGAACCTTTGCGGTGTTCACCTCAAGTCCTAATATTTCGCCAATCTCCTCAAGGCTTTGTTCATTTTTATAAAACAACGTTATGATCTCGGCATCATCGTGATTGAGCATCGTGATTGCCTTGTTGACCATGTTCTGTCTCGATTTTTGCTCTACCTGGTTGGCCCGGAAACCTGAATCCTGGCTGTCAGCTACTTCAAACGTTTTTTCATCATCCAATGACTTAACATCCAGTCTTTTCTTTCGTAAGAAAGTTATACAGGTCGTATTTACGATAGTATAGAGCCAAGTACTGAACTTTGCTGTGCCTTTAAAATCTGCCAAAGAACGATAAGCCTTTACAAAGATGTCCTGGGCCACTTCCTCAGCGTCTTCCCGGCTTTTAATGAAACGGAGCGTCAGTGTAAAAACGTATGATTTATACCGTTCTACCAGTAGAGCGTAGGCATTGTGGTCACCTTTCAGCACCAGGCTGATGATTTCACTATCGGAAGGTCCGGCTGACATTCTGCTATATAAGACTACCTATTGCCACTTAGGGTTACATAACTAAGTTACATGGTTGTCAGGAGACCAGGGCTGACCTCCGGTACAGATTTTTAATATTTATTGTAACCGCACACAAGGGGCTGTAGTCATAATCGATGTAAATTGATTCGTCCGAAAGGAAAAGTTCTTAAAACTGTAACCTGATCTAACAGCGGGTAGTCAAAGAACAAAACGAACAAATTCATTAAAAATAAAAAACTTATTTTATGCACGGCGAATTCTTAATTCCAATTGTCATGTTTGCGGGTGGTTTTGCCATGATATTTGGCATTGTCTATCTAAAAACCCGCCAGAACCTGGCTATGATAGAGAAGGGTATGAATCCTAAAGAGAAAACCAGAAAATCAGCGCCCACCTATCTGAAATGGGGATTGTTGCTAATCGGGGCCGGCATCGGATTGCTTTTGGCCTTCCTGATTGATACTATGCTGATTCCTCATGAGGTTGAACCAGTTGCTGTATATTTTTCACTGATAGCCATCGGTGGAGGACTTGGCCTGGTAGCTTCTTACCGCATCGACAGGAAGGAAGCGTTACAAGAGAACGGTGGCCTATAACACAGCGGACAATCCCGGACAAATAGTGAAAGCATTAACTATGGAATCGACAAAATCTTCTCGGCTTGAAAAAGTAGAGGGATTTTGTTTGCTTATGAAGCCTCACCGTTGATCGAAGCCTCACGTTTGGTCGAAGCTCACTGTTGATCGAAGCTCAGGGCCTCACCGTTGATCGAAGTCTCACGTTTGGTCGAAGCTCACTGTTGATTGAAGCTCAGGGCCTCACCGTTGATCGAAGTCTCACGTTTGGTCGAAGCTCACTGTTGATTGAAGCTCAGGGCCTCACCGTTGATCGAAGTCTCACGTTTGGTCGAAGCTCACTGTTGATTGAAGCTCAGGGCCTCACCGTTGATCGAAGTCTCACGTTTGGTCGAAGCTCACTGTTGATTGAAGCTCAGGGCCTCACCGTTGATCGAAGTCTCACGTTTGGTCGAAGCTCACTGTTGATCGAAGCTCAGGGCACCCTTGATCGAAGCCTCACGTTTGGTCCAAGCTCACTGTTGATCGAAGCCTCTAGGCTTCGATCTTATATATTATCGCCTTTGGGCGATCAAACAGAAAATGAACTTGAATTAGGCCTTGTCCGTTTCATAGTGGCCCTTCCGACCACTTTTTTCCAAAGCCGCAGTTTCGTCAACATGCCCCTGTTGTAACTTAATTATTGTTCAAAACCTCTACGGCTTTTTTTACGACATCATCATTCATGTTAAGCACTTCAAAGAAGCCTTCATTTCTCCACTTGTACCGGGCAAGGTATGCTTTCAATCTGTCTTTAATGCCTTGCTGGTCCCTTGCGGGGATATTTTTCAGATATATGGAATCTTTCAGCGCATAAATCACGAGTTGGTTCCACGCATCATTAATGGAAGGAAACCTCTGCTCGAAATCAATGGCTGATTTGTATTGATCAAAGAGCGAAATATTCTGTATATAGTAATTGTACACAAAATTATTAAAAGTTGTTTCCAGGTATAACTGTGTTACATTACGCTGAATGTTATTTGTATCAATAGGCACAAACACATCGGGCATGATACCACCTCCACCATACACAGGTCTTTTTTGTATGAATGTTTTATATACCTGTCCCTTGTTTATTTTATTTGAATCTGCATACAGCAATTCGCCATCTTTATAACGCTGCCAGATGTCTTCCATATAAACTTTTCTTCCTTTTTCGTACGAGCGCTGAATGCTTCGGCCAACGGGAGTATAGTAGCGGGCCACCGTCAGTCGTATGGCCGAACCATCGCTTAGTTCGTATTGTTCCTGTACTAACCCTTTCCCAAATGTTCTTCTGCCAACTATAGTGGCCCGGTCCCAATCCTGCAAGGCGCCAGAGAGAATTTCACTGGCGCTGGCGGAAAGTTCATCAACGAGCACGACCAACTTGCCGGTTTCAAACAGGCCAGGTCTTCTTGCCGTGTATTCCCGCCTTTTCGTATTCGTTCCTTCTGTATAAACAATAAGTTTGCTGTCGTCGAGAAATTCATCCGCAATTTGAACAGCTTCATCCATCAGGCCGCCGCCATTCCCGCGCAGATCGAGAATTAATTTTTTTAATCCCTGGTTTTTCAAATTTTCCAGGCCCTTCATAAACTCTTCGTAGGTACTTTCTGAAAACTTATTCAGTTTAATGTAACCTGTACTCTTATCAACCATGTAGGCCGCATCAAGAGAAGGCACCGGAATTGTTCCCCTTGTAATGGCTATGTTCAGCGGATGGTTATTCCGCAATATAGTTAAGGTAACCTGGCTGGAGCCGGGGCCCCGTATTAGCTTTTTTACTTCGTCTGATGTAATTTTTTTGCCTGCAACGATCTGGTTATTTATTTTCAAAATGCGATCGGCGACCTGCAGACCCGCCTTATCGCTAGGCCCGCCCGGCATAACATACAAAACATGCACGGTGTCCGAGAAAATATTAAATTCAACTCCAATCCCCTGGAAGTTCCCGGCAATGTCTTCATTCACTTCTTTCAGGCTGCTGGCCGGGATATATACCGAATGAGGATCAAGTCCGCTCATGACCTGTTGAATAGCCCCCTCTTCAAGCGTATCAATATGAACCGAATCAACATATCTTGATTTAATCAGCTCAAGGGCTTCTTCAAGGGAAGTGCGTTTGTTAACAGCAAAAAAACCCTTGGCAGAACCCGTTTGCTTGTGTAGATTAAATCCAAAAAACATCCCGGCGATCATCACCACCGAAAATACAAGCGGAAGCCAGACCTGTAATTTTTTATTATTCATCAGGAAATATCATTTTTTATAAACGACTCGAACTTGCATAACGAACTGTGGCTTCTGCCGCTGAAGGGCACTACCCTGGCAAAAAGTCCTTCATGCTTCGTTTCATGTGTTTCTTTCTTTGTAATTTGATTGCAAAATACTGGATTTGCTTCTAACGGTTTCCAGCATAGGTTTATTACAACAAAGTTTTATTGTTATTTGAGTAAACATATGGCCTCAATTAAATTAATTGCCGATAGCGGAGCCACAAAGGCCGAATGGTGCCTGCTTGACAATAGCCGGAAAAAAACAATCCGTACACAGGGGATTAGTCCCTATTTTTTAAATGCAGAACAAATTCACAAGGTCTTATTGAAAGAATTGTGCCCAATTTTAAAGAAGACCAAAATAGACGAAGTGTATTATTATGGCACCGGGTGCGCAAATCCTGCCAATGCGAAATTGGTGAAGAGAGCTATTCAGAAAACTTTTCCGGGTGCTTTTGTGGAGGTGACCCACGATTTGATGGCTGCGGCCAGGTCGCTTTGCGGCAATCAAAAAGGCATTGCCAGTATTTTGGGAACGGGTTCGAATTCCTGTTATTACAATGGCAGAAAAATTTTAAGAAATAGTCCGGGTCTCGGCTATGTTTTAGGTGATGAAGGCAGCGGTGCCTACTTAGGTAAAAAAGTTTTGCAGTATTTCTTGTATGAAACTTTTGATGAAGAGCTAACCCTGAAATTTGAGAAAGAATTCAACACCACCACCGTAGAAATTTTGGAGAATGTGTACAAAAAACCATTACCGAATCGCTATCTGGCCAGCTTTGCGATTTTTTTAGCTGAGAACCGCGGTCATTATATGATTGAGAATATTATCGAAGACGGGCTAAATGATTTTTTCTTTAATCACTTAAAGCGATACAGGGAAACCTCCCTGATGCCGGTTAGTTTTGTGGGAAGTATAGCTTATGGGTTTAGGGATGTGTTGCAGGAGCTTTGTCAAACATATAAATTTGAATTGGGAAAGGTCATCAAAAACCCAATGGAAGGACTGATTGATTTTCACAGTCGATAAATGATATGGGAGTTTTTTTGAAAATAACGGAGCAGGCTTCTGAATACCATCACCTCGAGAGTATGGGTGTTTTGGAAATTCTGAGCCACATCAACGATGAAGACAAAACCGTTCCCCATGCCGTAGCCGATGTAATACCACAAATAGAGGCCCTGGTGCAGGCAATTACGGACAAAATGCTGATGGGGGGAAGGTTGTTTTATGTGGGTGCCGGTACCAGCGGAAGATTGGCTGTGGTTGACGCCAGTGAATGCCCGCCAACCTATGGCGTTCCGTATGGGTTAGTGATCGCGGTCATCGCCGGCGGCGAAAAGGCAATCACGAGCGCCGTCGAGTTCGCGGAAGATAATAAAGAGCAGGGCTGGAAAGATCTGGAGGCTCATGCAGTTTCCGCAAAAGATGTTGTAGTGGGAATAGCGGCGAGCGGCACGACGCCTTATGTCATCGGCGCCCTCGAGGAATGCAGAAAGAGAAATATTGTCACCGGCAGTATCGCATGCAACCCAAATTCGCCCGTAAGCGCCGTAGTGGACTACCCGATTGAAGTGATCGTGGGCCCGGAGTTTGTTACAGGAAGTACAAGGATGAAAAGCGGCACCGCTCAGAAATTGGTATTAAATATGATTTCGACGACGGTAATGATACAGCTGGGCCGCGTGGAGGATAATAAAATGGTGAATATGCAGTTAACCAATGAAAAATTGGTAGACAGGGGAACAAAAATGGTGATGGAGAGAACAGGCATGGGGAATTACGAAAAAGCAAAGGAAATATTGCTCAGATTCGGGAGTGTAAAAAAAGCCGTAGACAATTTGAAAATGCTTAAATAACAAGACCAATTTTCAGATTGAGAAATTAGTAACCTATGCACAACATTGAACCTTTTTATAACTGGCGCCATATTTATGTAAGCGAGGAAGATGAAAGATCGCCGTTCTATGGAAGGGTTTATTCTGAATTCGAATATACCCAAACCATTTATAATTACTACATCCATCCTCAATGGGATGATTTTGGTTCCCGCACTCTTTACCTGAAGGTATTGATTGCTGATTATGACGAAAAATATGCTGTGATAGAACTGATGGGAGAGTGGAATGACGCGATTGAAAATGACATTATGGAACTAAAACGGGAAGTAATCGACGTATTTGAAGGCGAAGGAATTTTCAAATTTGTTTTAGTTGCGGATAATGTTTTAAACTTTCACAGCGATGGAAAAGAATACTACCAGGAATGGTATGAAGAGGTAACCGATGAAAATGGATGGATCGTTATGGTCGGCATGCCCGATGCCACGCAACATGACTTCAGGAAAGCCAAACTCAACCAATTCATCGAGCTATATGACCTTCCCAACTGGAGAACCTATAAGCCTTTTCATCTTTTCAAGAAAATTGACAATGAACTCATGGCGAGATTAAAAATGTAGCCTGCAACATGTTTTATTGCCTGATTACTTACTCGTTATAATACAGATTTACCATTTAATCTTTTAACAATATTGGTCCACTACACTGATCATCACCATACCCGGAAAGTTTTCTCGACCAATTTCACCTTCCGATACTATTTTTGCAGCGCCGAAGGCGATCCTTTGGATAAAATTTTTAGCTCTCCATTGATGTATGAAATGGTCTGAATTCTTCACTTCTTCGATCGGGAAAAAAATTGTGATGGCAATAACGGGATTATCCCTTATTTTATTTTTAATAGTCCATGTTACGGTAAATGCCTGTATGTGGGCTATTATTTTTATTCCCGGTGATCATGGTGAAGTGTTCAATAAAGCGGCTCACTGGCTGGGTCAAACTCTGGTCCCACGGGTATTGGAGATAGGGTTGTTTCTTTTTTTTATAATTCATATAGTGCAGGGTTATGTACTGGAAGTTCAAAACCGGAGAAGGCGCGGAATCGGCTATGCCGTGAAAATGGGCTCCACGGGAAGCGCGTGGTATCGCAAATCGATGGGTTTGCTGGGTACCCTGATCTTTCTATTTCTTATCGTTCATATTGCCGACTTCTGGATACCGTCCAGGTTTGGAGGATTGAATGAGGTGGCTTATGAAGACACACCCGGCCGAACATATCACCATCTTTATGGTAAGATGATTGAAGTTTTTCAGAACCCATGGATCGTTGCATTGTATATCGTTGGGTGCTTTTCACTTGCCTGGCATCTGATCCACGGGTTTCAGAGCTCATTCAGGACATTGGGCGTTTCAAATAAGAGATACCTGGCGCTGCTTAATGGAACGGGTTGGATATTTTCAATACTTGTTTCGTTATTGTTCGCCATGATGCCGGTGAGTGTGTATTTGGGATGGGTAAAATAATCGGCCATTGTGTCGTGAGTTTGAAGATCTCGAAGGCAACGAAAGTTCAATAGATATCCGGGAGCTTCGACATAAAACACAAGGAATTAAAAAAATATAGACAAGGCAGGACAATCCTTTTAATCAAAATGACTATCCAGATATATAGGCCCAAATTTATTTTTCGATGCGTAGTGGTCTTTGTGGGCCCTTTGTGCACGTGGTGACCCTCGCTTTTTGATCAAGTACGGTCACAATGCTCACAAAGAATCACAACGAACACGAGGCTTATGAGAAAACAGATAGTCAGTTAATCAAATTAATTCCCGCCTGACCGATGTCAGCCGGCAGAAGACTAATTAGTGGTCTATGTTAGATTCAAAAATACCCGGTGGCCCATTAAATGAAAAATGGACAAATTATAAAGGGCATTGCAAGCTGGTAAACCCTGCGAATAAACGCAAGCTGGAAATAATTATAGTCGGCACTGGGTTGGCGGGCGCATCGGCCGCGGCTTCATTAGCTGAGTTAGGCTACAAAATAAAAGCCTTTTGTTTCCAGGACTCTCCGCGACGGGCGCATTCGATTGCCGCGCAGGGAGGAATCAATGCTGCCAAAAATTACCAAAATGACGGCGATAGCATTTACCGTCTGTTTTATGATACTATAAAAGGAGGAGACTACAGGTCCAGGGAAGGAAATGTTCATCGCCTTGCAGAAGTGAGCGTAAATATTATTGATCAATGTGTGGCGCAGGGAGTGCCGTTCGCAAGGGAATATGGGGGTTCCCTGAGTAATCGCTCTTTTGGAGGCGTGCAGGTGCAAAGGACCTTTTATGCGGCCGGTCAAACGGGCCAGCAATTACTGATCGGCGCTTACCAGGCATTGGAAAGACAGGTTGCCCTTGGTAATGTAAAAATGTATGCCCGGCATGAAATGCTGGACATAGTAAACATAGATGGAAAGTGTCGTGGCATCATCGTTCGCGACCTGGTAAGTGGACGGCTTGAAAGACATGCTGGGCATGCCGTACTATTATGCACGGGTGGCTATGGGAATGTCTTTTATCTTTCAACGAATGCAATGGGCTGCAATGTAACGGCAATCTGGAAAGCACATAAGAAGGGGGCGTATTTTGGAAATCCGTGTTTTACTCAAATTCATCCCACCTGCATTCCTGTGACGGGCGATCATCAGAGTAAATTGACATTGATGTCTGAATCGCTTCGCAATGACGGCCGTATTTGGGTGCCCAAACAGAAAGGTGACACGAGGCGAGCTAATGACATTCCCGAAGAGGATAGAGATTATTACCTCGAAAGAAGATATCCTGCCTTTGGAAATTTGGTACCTAGAGATGTGGCATCAAGGGCAGCAAAGGAAAGATGCGATTCAGGCTATGGAGTGGGCACATCGAAGCAGGCTGTTTACCTGGACTATGCAGAAGCCATTACCCGTTATGGAAAAATCGAATGCAGCAAATTGGCAATTGAAAACCCTACGGATAAGGATATTCGCTATCACGGAATGGAAGTGGTAAAAGAGAAATATGGAAACCTCTTCGACATGTACGAAAAGATAACAGGCGAAAATCCATATAAAGTACCCATGAGAATTTATCCTGCTGTGCACTATACGATGGGTGGTTTGTGGGTGGACTATGAACTGATGAGCACCGTAAAAGGCTTGTATGTATTGGGCGAAGCGAATTTTTCCGATCATGGGGCGAACCGCCTCGGGGCTTCCGCTTTGATGCAGGGATTGGCGGACGGATATTTTGTGATCCCTTATACAATTGGTAATCACCTTGCAGATGAGATAAGAAATGAAGTGGTTCCTACCAGTCACAATGCTTTTGAAGAGGCAGAAAAAAATGTATCGGAACGCATCAATAAGTTGATGAACATACACGGGTCACAATCTGTTGAGAGCTTTCATAAACGCCTGGGAAAAATTACCTGGGACAAATGTGGTATGGCCCGCAATGCACAGGGATTGGAGGAAGCAATCCAAGAGATTCGACAATTAAAAGAAGAGTTTTGGAAAGATGTCAGAATTCCCGGTGAGGTAAATGAATTCAACCCTGAATTGGATAAAGCGCAAAGAGTCGCCGATTTTATTGAACTGGCAGAACTGATGTGCATCGATGCCCTGCACCGGAATGAAAGTGCCGGCGGACATTTCAGGGAAGAATACCAGACCCCTGATGGTGAAGCCTTGCGGCGAGACGATCAGTTTATGTACGTGGCTGCCTGGGAATATAAAGGCGAGCATGAATGGGAATTACATAAAGAAGAACTGAAGTATGAAGACGTGAAACCGACGCAGAGATCATATAAATAATAAGATTGACTAAGATTGAATATGATTATGTTTTTACTGAATTGCAGAAATTGTCGAAGGCAATCAATTCACTTGTTTTATTTACAAAACGAAAAATTAAAATGATAGGTGTGAGCAGTTGAGCAATTTAACCATTTAGCCAATGGAGCATTATGTAATGAACTTGACCTTAAAAGTCTGGCGCCAGAAAAACCCAGATAGTGCAGGGAGATTTGAAACTTACGAAGTAAAGGACATTTCTTCCGAGATGTCTTTTCTAGAAATGTTTGATGTATTGAATGAGCGACTGGTCCGGGAAGGAAAAGAGCCGATCGCATTCGATCACGATTGCCGCGAAGGGATTTGCGGCACGTGTTCCATGTATATCAACGGGCGTCCTCATGGCCCCTGGCACGCTACAACCACCTGTCAACTTCATATGCGGGCATTCAAAAATGGCGATACGATTGTTGTAGAACCGTGGAGGGCAAAAGCATTTCCGGTAATTAAGGATCTGATCGTAAATCGCAGCGCATTTGATCGGATCATACAGGCGGGGGGATACATTTCAGTAAATACGGGAAACGCTGTTGATGGAAATGCTATTCCGATTGAAAAAGAAAATGCTGACAAGGCGTTCGCGGCTGCTGCCTGCATCGGTTGCGGTGCCTGTGTCGCTGCGTGTAAAAACTCTTCTGCATTATTATTTGTTTCAGCGAAAGTGGCTCATCTTGCCCTGTTACCTCAGGGTGATCCCGAAAGAAAAACAAGAGTGGTGGCGATGATCGAACAAATGGACAAGGAAGGCTTTGGCAGTTGCACATTTACACAGGCGTGTGAAGCGGTATGCCCAAAAGAAATCTCGATCACTAACATATCGCGATTGAATAAAGAATACATGCGGAGCGGCCTGAGCGAAGAAAAATGATCGTCATTTTATCAGGACCACGGTCCCCTTTTTGCTGATCAGCTTTCCGTCTTTGTCTTTCACGTGAAGTATCCAAATGTACACATCGTCGGATTGTAACTGCCGATTGAAGGTTCCGTTCCAGCCGTGATTATCCTGGCTCAGAAAAATTCTTTGTCCCCAACGATTGTAAATGCTGAAATCCTGGAAAGTGAATTGTCTCCCGATATAGGGCTTAAGTATATCATTCTTTCCATCCCCGTTTGGGGTAAACGCAGACGGGATGTAGATATCATTAGGCGCTTCTACTTTTATTGAAACTGAATCTTCATCAAGGCAACCCGCATCGTTTTTTACGACCACCTTATAAGTAATATTATCAAGCGGCGTCGCCACAGGATTTGCGATGGCTGCATTGTTTAACCAGGTAGCCGGTGTCCATTGATAGTGGGAACCCCCTCCGGAAACTCCTAACTGGACGGTTTGACCAATATCGATTTGCACATTTCCCTGCAGTACATGTATGTCAAGTTGCTGGAGATCCAATGATTTCACAATGGAATCATTCAAACAATCAAAACCAGACTGCATTTTCAGTTTCACCCGGAAAATTCCTGAGTTTGCATAAGTATGCACCGGGTTTTTTGTCATAGAGGTATCTCCGTCGCCGAAATCCCACAGGTACTGAACAGGATTATCCGGATAGATGCTGGAAGTATTGGCAAACCGTACATAGCCCGAGTCGCATTTGATAGCAAAATCAAAATTTGCCTGCGACGCAACACCGCCGGCCGAAATGTATTTTTCCTTTGTTATTCGCCCGCACACCGATGAGGATTCAATGACAAGCTTCACATTGTATATTTTATTGGGCGACGAAAAGCTATGCAGGGGATTTTGAAGATTTGAAGTGTTTCCGTCGCCAAAGTCCCAGGACCAGTGAACCGTGCCCGCCAGATTTGAAAACGCAGTGAACTGAACAGATCCTTTGCAAGTATCGATCACCTGGTAAGTAAAGTTATTGAACGGGTTCAGAGGTTCGTCATTTATGGCACTCGGCAATCCCAATGCACTAAATCGTCCCGAAAGATCAACCTGGTCCAGCGCAAAACCGCAACCATCTCCCTTTACATTTGGATAGTTGATCACCGACAATTTAGTTTTATAGCGATTGAGATAGATCTTTCCGTCAGGACCGAGCTGGGTGCCATAGATGCCAAATGTGGCGGGTATGCTTAACCTCGTAGCACTGATAGTGGCCGCAGATGCGGATGAAACTTCGTATTGGTCAACAAAGGCCTCGGCTCTTGTCAGGTAAAGCAGTTTTGAGTCGGGAGAAAATTCACAACCCAAATAGGAGGCAGAGTCATTGTTGATGGATCTTGGATTGGAAAGAGTGCCGGTTCCATTATCAAAATCGAAAAGCTGGAAAAAATTTCCCGTGAAATCGGCATAGTTTGTCTGGCAAAGAAATTTTCCATCAGGACTTGCCTTCATTACTCCCAAATCCTGCTCATGAAGTACCGCGCCTGTAGTTGAAATAACCGGGGCAGCTGCCACTCCGTTGCAGGTGAACAGCCAGCATTTAAAAATATTGGAATTTTTCTCATTAGCAACGATCCATACATCAATACCGTTCGCGTGCCTGATAGCAGTGAGGCGTTCGGTGCAGGAGGGATTCAGGAGGGTGTTCTTTGTCACAACTTCTCCATTGCCTCCATGGTGATTCATATTAACTATCGAATAGCGATATCCATTCCTGAAATTATTTTCAAACGCGTCCGTTGTGAAAATGTAATAGATGCTGTCGTTGTTCGGCAGGGGAATGATAATCGAAGATTGCGCCGCCGATTGGTGGCTCAGTAAGCCGTCTCCATTAAGCATCACCTGGTGATTCCTGTTATAGACCGTGGTGCCGTTAGTATAAAATAAAATATTTCCATTGTTGTCAGAGATGCTGCAGTTGCCCTCGTAAGCCTTATTCAATCCGTCGGTAAGTGTGTGGGGAGTAGTGGTACCTCCCGGGTTAAAACTAAGCCCTGCGGCGCTGCCGAAATACCAGGTATTGAATTCCTGGGCGCGGGAAGAAAATAAAAGAAAATAAAACAATAGCGTGATCAGAAGTTTTCTCATGTTCCCGTAAAAGAGTGAATTATTTTCAAATTTGCTGCTTTTTGCCCGAATTAACAGGTGGTGATAATTTATAAGGCAATAAAACAGGGTTTTTTACGATTTTACCTTAAACTCACTGCTATTGAAGCAATTGAGCCGGATATTACCGCTGCTTTTAATGTTACTGCCGTCACTATGGACCAGCGGGCAGTTCCCTTTTCAGAATGAGAACAAGCTATCGAACCTCCGGCAAAAAAAATTACCTATCGCCGATACCATGCACCTTGACACGATAAGCATTGTTCCAAGAACTTTTTTCATTGAAGGTATTCCTGATTCAAACTATCATCTTGATTTTATAAATGCGGTCCTGTATTGGAACAGGAAGCCTTCTGCTGACAGTGTACTGATCAGCTATAGGGTATTTCCTTTTAGACTGAACCCCGTCGCACAGCATTTAAATTATGACAGCATATCAAAGATCCCTTTTGTCATTCCGCTGAGTTTCAATAACAACCCATATGGGTCATCGAAAGGGATGTTCGATTTTGGCAACCTGAGCACCACCGGCTCATTTGGCAGGCAAATTTCATTTGGTAACAGCCAGGATGCAGTGCTCAACTCCACGCTCAATTTGCAAATGCAGGGAATGTTAGGTGATAGTATTGAGATCCGGGCGGCCATCACCGATAATAATATTCCGATTCAACCGGAAGGGAACACACAGCAGTTAAATGAATTTGACCAGGTTTTTCTTCAATTCAGCAAGAAGAATTGGCAACTAAGCCTCGGGGATATCGACATCCGGCAAAAGCAAAGCTATTTTCTAAACTTTTATAAGAGATTAGAAGGGATTTCATTTGAAACGGCAAACCGTATTTCAAGGTCCGTGGGTTCCAACACACTTGTCAGCGGTTCAATTGCCAAGGGAAAATTCACGAGAAATGTTTTCCAGGGACTGGAAGGCAACCAGGGCCCCTACAGGCTTACGGGGGCCAACAATGAAATATTTTTTATTGTACTAGCCAACACGGAACGAGTTTTTTTAGATGGCGAACTGATGCAGCGCGGCGAAGACCAGGATTATGTGATCAATTATAACACGGCGGAAGTAACCTTTACTCCCAAAAGAATGATCACAAAGGATACAAGGATACAAGTGGAATTCGAGTATGCCGACAGGAATTATCTCAACGCCAATTTATATTTATCGCAGGATTTTGATATCAATAAAAGATTGAAGCTGCATCTTGGCGCCTTCACGAATAGCGATGCCCGAAATTCACAGATCAACCAGACACTGGATGCCAATCAGAAACTTTTTTTGACGAATTTGGGCGATAGTATTCAGAATGCATTTTATCCCAATGCATCCCTCGACACCTTTGCTGCGGGTAAGGTATTATACGCAAAGATCTATTTCAATACTGGAAGCGGGATCGATTCATTTTATCAATACTCAACAAACCCTGACAGTGCAAGGTATAATCTGTCTTTTGTGATCGTGGGGGAGGGGAAGGGAAACTATGATCCTGATCTCAATGGCGCCAATGGAAAAGTGTACCGGTATGTGCCCCCCGTAAATGGCGTAAAGCAGGGAAGTTATGAGCCGGCATTGCTTCTTGTTACGCCCAAAAAACAGGAGTTGCTGAATTTGGGCATTGACTATGCTATCAGCAAAAATACTTCGCTGGTCACCGAAGTGGCCAGGAGTAACTATGACGCGAATACTTTTTCCAAAATAAATAACGGGGATGATGCCGGGTATGCCGCGAAAATCATTGTAAATAACAAGGCACCGTTGCGAACCAAAAAACCAAAGGAATTAAAACTGCTGACCGGCCTCGATTATGAATATGTGCAGAATAAATTCAAGCCGCTTGAAAGGCTCAGGGAAGTGGAATTTACGAGAGATTGGGGCTTGCCACTCGTCCTTACCCCGGCAACGGAAAATATTCTCAAGGCTTTTTCTGAGTTAAGAAATAAATACAGCAATTCCCTTCGTTATCAATTTACCAATTACAACAGAAGCGATGGCTATCACGGCATTCAGAATACGATTTTGCAAGTCTCAAATCTTAAAGGATGGCGGTTGAATAACCAGTTTGTGATTACAAATTTTAATACTCTCTCAACCACGGGACATTTTGTTCGACCAATCATCGACGTGAGCAAGGAGTTAAGCAAGATATGGGGGTTGAGATTGGGAATCCGGTATTCGCTGGAGCAAAACAGGACGACTAATAAATTCACGGATTCTGCGGACCTGACCAGTTTTTCTTTCAGCACTTATTCTGTTTACCTGCAATCAAGCCAGAGAAGAAAAAATAAATACGGTTTGAATTTTTTCACCCGGGAAGACAAATATCCTTATGGCAAAGGGCTGATCCGGGGAGACAGGAGCTACAATATAAACCTTCTTTCCAGCACATTGGGATCCTAAGCTTAGAATTCCACGTGGACAAGTTGTCGCGG
>JADMIO010991026.1_pt1 | contig 31405 bp, 23 predicted proteins | sample 8958161 | NCBI WGS metagenome assembly JADMIO01 (sample SAMN16585339, study PRJNA669376) | soil metagenome | isolation source: Crop rotation soil | place: USA: Cullars Rotation, Alabama | collected 2011 | reverse complement strand
ACGGCGGGCTCGGAGGGAGGAGCGGCCGCGACGGCGGGCTCGGAGGGAGGAGCGACGTGCGCGACCGCGGGCTCGGAGGGAGCGGCTTGGGCGACGCCGAGCTCCGAGACATTTGGGTCGCTCGGCTGTGCTGGCGAGGCGTCGACCGGATCATCGTGCTCGCCACCGTCGACAGTAGGCTCCGCGGCGGCCTCGCTTGCGGCGAGCGTGTCGTCGGTCGGCGGCTCTTCGGCGGGTGCCTCGAGCGCGGTCTCCGGCGGATCAGCGGCCGGCTGGGTTGCTGTCTCTGCTGTTTCCGCGTCGAGGGCTGCCGTCTCGGGTGAGGCCTCGACGCCGGGGTCGGTTGAGCCCGGTTGAGCCGTTGCGTCCTCGGGTCGCTCCCCCGGCGGGGGCTCTTCCGCGGAGTCGCTGCCGGCTTCGCCGCCGACGCCTGCCGTGAACTCGATGTAGATCGGCGACGTTCCGTCCGCCTGAAAAAGGCGGGTCATCCGGAGGCGGGTCATCTCGAGGAGCGCAAGGAACGTGATGACGAGGTCGAACCGCGAGGCGAGATCGGTAAAAAGCTCCTCGAACGCGAGCCGCCGGCGTACGCGCAGCACGTCCACGAGCTCGTTGATCCGGTCCGTCAGCGTCATCCGCTCGTGCACGATGTCGTGCGAGAGCTTGATCTTGCTCTTGGCGAGAACGGCCTGGAACGCCTCGACGAGGTTGAAGAGGGGGACCTGCGCGAGAGGCGGAAGCCCCGTCTGCACGGCCGCCTCGACAGGCATGCCGCGGAAGAAAACGTCGCGACCGACCACCCCACGTCCCGCGAGGTCCGCGCCCGCCTGCTTGTACTTCTGGTACTCGAGCAGGCGGCGAATCAGCGATTCTCGCGGATCTTCCTCGTCTTCCGCGGTCGCGTCGTCCTCCTGACCAGGGGGCGGCGCCGGGAGCAACATCTTCGATTTGATGTGCGCCAGCGTGGCCGCCATCACGAGGTATTCGCTCGCAAGATCGAGGTTCAAGAGCTGCATCACGGCGAGGTACTCGAGGTACTTTTCCGTGATGAAGCCGATCGGAATGTCGAGGATGTTGAGCTCGTGCTTCTGGCAGAGGTGCAGAAGCAGGTCGAGTGGGCCCTCGAACGTGGGAAGGGAAACGGAAACGCCAGCTGTGCCATCCCTCTCCGATGAGGGATTTGAGGACGGTTCTCGCAACTCGACTTCCGACACGACCGGCGCCAATTAGAGGAGACCCGTCGCGGCTTCAAGAGGCAGCGGGGCCGGGCCGCCCGTACCCCGCGTTTACCCCGTGGAACGGGAGTGGCGACGGGTGTTACGGGGCAGCGGGGCGCGCGAGGGGCGGCTCGGGGGCCGATGGAGATGTGTCTGCTTGCCCGCGGCCCGGACCGAGGAGCGGCAGCCTCGGCTGGGCTTGTGGGCGGCTGCGACACGTGGATCAGGGCCTCCGCGTGTGGGCCCCGCGGGCCCTGATGGGCTAGGATGTCAGCGTGCAAGAGGCGTCCGCCGTCGCGTCGAAGGTGTGTGCCGTCTGTGGCGCGCGCTACCCGGGCGACGGGCTCTTCTGTCCGAACGACGGCGCGCCTCTCCAGAGCGCGGCGGGAGCCGAGCGCGAGACCGACGATCCGTACCTCGGGCTCGAGATCAGCGGCCATATCGAGATCCGCCAGCTCGCGGGCGTCGGCGCCATGGGCCGGGTCTACCGCGCCTTCCAGCGCGGCATCGACCGCGACGTGGCGGTCAAGATCCTCCACCGCGAGCTCAGCGCGAACGCGCAGCTCGTCTCGCGATTCACGCGCGAGGCGAAGGTAGCCTCGCGGCTCCAGCACCCGAACGTCGTTCAGGTCCTCCTCGCCGGGCAGCTCCAGGATCGCGCCCTTTACATGGTGATGGAGTACCTCGACGGGCTCTCGCTCCAGAGCGCGCTCGCCGCGGCGGGCGGCGCGCTTCCCCTATCGCGCGCGCTTCACATCGGCCTCCAGCTCTGCGAAGCGGCGGGTGAGGCGCACGCGCAGGGGATCGTGCACCGCGATCTCAAGCCTGAGAACGTGATGCTCGTCCGGAGGGGATCCGATCCCGACTACGCGAAGGTCCTCGACTTCGGCATCGCGCGGATCAACTGGGGTGAGCAGTCGATGGCGACCGCCGCCGGGCTCATCTTCGGCACGGCGCGGTACATCTCGCCGGAGGGAGCGCAGGGCAACGTCGTCGGGCCCGAGGGCGACGTCTACTCGATCGCGACGCTCCTGTTCCAGATGCTCTCCGGTCGTACCCCGTTCGAGGGGGATCAGGCCGTCGGCCTCCTGGTCGCGCAGATCCACGATGCGCCGCCACAGTTGAAGTCGATTCCGCGCTCCGAATACGTTCCGGATCCGATCGCCGAGGTCATCATGGCGAACCTCGCCAAGGACCCGTCCAAACGCGAGTCGGACGCGCGGGGGCTCGGGCAAGCGCTGGTCGACGCCGCGAAGCAGGCGGGCCTGTCGCTCGAGGAGCTCTCACGCCCCATCCTCAAGCGCCAGCCGAGCGCCATGCAGCTTCCGCCGGTGCAGCGGACCAAACAGCTCGACCTGACCCCCGATCTCGCCGACCGGCTCTCGCCGCCCGCGCCGTCGCCGCGGCAGCCCGACTCGGGCAGCGGCAACGGCGCGAGCCGTGAACGTCCGCCGATGGGCTCGACGGTGAAGTGGGAGCCTCCGTCCGAGTTCCAGGCGCGGCTCGCCGCTTCCCACCCCAACAGCGGAGAAGACTCCGCGAGGCCATCTGGCGTCGCGTCGCGCCGCGCCAGCGCTCCGCCAACGGCTTACGATTCCGGCCGCGACGTGAGCGAGAGCGAGGTCAGCGCGCCGGTCGCCGCGCCATCGTCGCCGCGGGCGATCGGGGGTCTGGGGGGTGGAGGCCGGGCGCAAGCCATCGATGCGACCCTCGACGACGCCATGCTGGCGACACCCGCGCCGGTGTTCCCTCACGTCGAGGCGCCGCGCAAGGTGCCGCGCACGATCCCGGCGGAGGCGTCGATCCATCATCCGCCGACCCACTACACGCCGCCGGTGCCCGAGGTCGTGAGCGCCACACCTCCGGTGGTCGTGCGGGCGCCTTCCGATCCACACCTCTATTCGCCCCAGAGCCGGCCTACACGTCCTTCGGGAGCCGAACACGATGAGGGGGCGCCGATCCGGAAATCGCGCGGCATCATGTTCGTCGTCCTCTGCTTCGTGGTCGGCGCCGCGCTCGCCGCGGGCATCGCGTGGCGGATGGGACGGATCGGCGGCGATGGAGACCGCGACGGCTACGTCACGCGCGCGACCGACGCGATGTTCAAGAACCGCTTCGCCGAACCTGTGGGCGACAACGTTCGCGAGATCACAGACGAGGGACTCCGGCGCTTTCCGAACGACCGTCGCCTGCTCGACGTTCGCGCCCGCGCCGCCAACGAGCTGGTGGCGCAGGCGATCGCGCACCGCTCCGTGAACGGCACCGCCGACGCGCTCAAGTTGGTGAAGCTCGCCCACGAGCTCGACCCGACCGATCCTTCGGCCAAACGTCTCCTCGACCAGTACGAGGCGGACCTCGTGACGCCAAACCCCTCCGCGATGCCGCCGTTGCCCACCACGCCGCTTCCGCAGCCAACCGTGAGGGGAACAGCTCCCTCGCCGGTCCCGGGAACGAAGGTGGTGGTGGATCTGTCGGCGCCTCAGCCGCGACCGGGTCAGGCTGTGGAGCTGACCGCGCGCGTGACGCCTCCGAAGGGAACCTTCGACGCGCCGTCGTTTGTGGTGATCGGACCGGGCGTCACCGGCGGGGCGCGGGTCGAGGCGCAGGCAGCCTCGCCGGGCGTGTTCAAGGCGAGCTTCACCTTCCCGCAGGGCGGGAAATTCGAGGTTGCCTTCGTGGCGCAGCTCGACGGCAAACCGGTCCGGGGAGCCCGGGGTGTCGTTGCAGGGGAGGCCGGTCCTGCTCCTCCGCCCGTGACCGTGGCTCCTCCGCCACCGACGCTCCCGACCGTCCTTCCGCCGCCCCCGCCACCCTCGGCGAGCGTGAAGTGGCTCTGAGCTCCGGCCACGCTCGGGCGTGCTGGCTCTCGGCGATGGCGCTGGTGCTTGCGCCGGCCGCCGCGCGCGCCGACGCTCCGCGCCCGACCAAGCCACCTCCGACGCCGATCGACACCGAGCGCGCGCTTGGCCGGATCATCGATCGACCGCACACGGTCGCCGAGCTCGAGGCGGGAATCATCGCGCTTCCGACCGCGCCGATCTCGCCGGGTCAGCGTGGGGGTGACTTGCCCTTCGGAACGATCGGCCGCGGCGACGCGACGCTCCAGACCGGCCTCCACGTCCTCTACCGCCCGAATCGCGACTTCGCGTTCGGCGCCGGCGCGCTCTTCGCGCCGAGCCCGACCTCCGATACGGAATACGGCGGCCTTCGCTCGCTCCCGCGGACCCACTCGCGCAGCTACCTCTTCCTCGGCACCGAGGGCCGCTACATCCCGCTCCACTACAAATTCCTCGAGGGCTGGGTCGGCCTCTCGATCGGGGGCGTCGTCGTCGCCGATCGCTTCACGACGGAGGCGGGCGACCAGGCTCCCGCCATCCTGGGGACACGCGAGGTGACGATCCGCACCGAGGGGTTCGCCTTCGGTGTCCAGACCGGCGGCAGCTATTACCTCTCCGAGAACTGGGTGGCGGGTCTCAACCTCCGCGCGTACCGGTGGATCTTGCCCGAGTCGCCACGCTGCTCGTCGATCGGCGACTGCGCCACGCTCACCGGCACCATCGAGGCCTTCGAGCTCGGCCTCACGATCGGCTATCGCCTCCCGCTCTAGGGCGCGCTCCGCGTCGCGAGCGCGAGGAGGGTCGAGACACGTTCGAGCACGATGGCGACCACGGCGAGGAGGCCGAGGGAGCGAATCGGCGCGAGGAGCGCGTGGATCTGGGCAGGGGTCGAGGCGCGCGCCATCAGCGCGAACGCGAGCTCGAGGATCACCGAAGCGGCGAGGAGCGGGCCTCCGATCGCGACGGCCATGCCGATGCCCGAGGCGATCGTGCTCGCCGCGTCGACCACGGGTGAGCCGGAAAACGACGCGCGCGTGAGGGCTTCGGCCGCGCGTGCCGGTCCGCCGGTGGAGAGGAAAACCGCGCTCGCGAACATCGAGAAGAGGACGCCAAAGCTCGACGGGCGCCCCTCGACGACGGCGGAGCCGGAACCTTCCGCCGATCCGCGCAGAGCGTCGGCGAGGCCGCCTGCCATGGTCGCGGCCCAGAGTGGAACCGCGGCCGCAAGCGCGACGGGCAGACCAACGAGCAGCTCCTCGAGCGCCAGGACGATCCAGGGCTCGCCCGCTCTCGCCTGCACGACGGGCAGCAGCGCAGGGCCGATCGATGCCGCGAGCGCCAGGCCAACAACGCCGCGCGCGGGAGCCGCAAGCGCGCGGAGCCCGAACGCCGGAACGAGCACGACGGTCGGAAACGCGCGCGCCCACGCGAGCGAGTAGGCCTCGAGCTGGTCGAGATCGATCGGGAGGCCAGGAGGCAGCGGCACGGACCCGCACATTGACACGGCCTGTGCCTCGTGGGAATTGGCGCCGCATGGCACTCGACATGTCCGTCGTCGATCAGGAGAGCGCACCTTCGAGCTTCACGTACACGTGGAAGGACACGGCGCTCTACGCGCTCGGCGTCGGCGCGAAGAAGGACGAGCTCGATTACCTGTACGAGGGGCGCGGTCCCAAGGTGATCCCGAGCTTCGCGGTCGTGCCGATGTTCGAGCCGATGTTCAACCTCGTCGCGAAGACGGGCGGCGATCTCTCGATGGTCGTCCACGGCGGCCAGCGCGTGCGGCTCCACGCCGAGCTTCCTTCGTCGGGCACGCTGGCGACCTCGGGGAAGATCCGCGGCATCTACGACATGCGAAAGTTCGCGATCCTGCTCATCGACACCACCACCAAGGACGCGGCGGGCAAGGTGCTCTGCGAGACGACCTCGCAGATCATCTTCCGGGGTGAAGGTGGCTTCGGGGGTAAGCCGCCGCCGAAGGAGGAAAAGACGATCGAGGTCCCGAAGGGTCAGGCGCCGGACTTCCGCGTCGAGGAGGTGACGTCACCCGAACAGGCGCTCCTCTACCGCCTCTCCGGTGACATCAACCCGCTCCACGCCGATCCGCAGTTCGCCGCGGCGGTCGGCTTCACGCAGGGGCCGATCCTCCACGGTCTCTGCACGTACGGGCACATGGTTCGTCACGTGGCCAAGGGCGCGCTCGGGGGCGACGCCTCGAAGATCACGGGGTTCGAAGGACAGTTCCGGAGGCCGGTCTGGCCGGGCGACACGCTCGTCACCGAAGGCTGGCGCGTCGGGCCGGGCAAGATCGCGCTCCAGGTGAGCGTCAAGGAGCGGAGCGAGAACGTCATCACGGGCGCGTGGGCGACGACGAGCGAAACCTGAACCGGAGGGTCGCTCGCGGCCAAGGCCGAGGTGGCTAGCCATGGCCCGGCAAAGGCTCTAAATTCGCGGCCAAATCAGGAGACGCCCATGCCCAAGCTTTCGAAATCGATCGTCGTCGTTGGTGCGAAGCGGACCGCGTTCGGGACCATGCAGGGCAGCCTGAAGGGCGCGAGCGCGACCGACCTCGCGGTCCACGCGGCCAAGGCCGCGCTCGACCAGTCGGGGGTCGCGGTCGACGCCATCGGGCACGTGATCATCGGCAACGTGATGCAGACGTCGCCGGACGCGATCTACTGCGCGCGGCACGTCGGGCTCAGGGCCGGGCTTCCGATCACGACCCCCGCGCTCACCGTCAACCGCCTCTGCGGCTCGGGCTTTCAGGCCATCATCAACGGCGCCGAGCAGCTCCTCCTCGGCGAGACCGAGGCCGTGCTCGTCGGCGGCACCGAGAACATGACGCAGGCTCCCCACCTCCTTCGCGGCGCCCGCGACGGCTGGGCGTTCGGCAAGCCGCCGCAGGTCGAGGACTCGCTCTGGAGCGCGCTCACCGACAGCTACTGCAACACGCCGATGGCGGTCACCGCCGAGAACCTCGCGCTCAAGTACGGCCTCACCCGCAAGGACTGCGACGACTACGCGCTCAGCAGCCAGCAGCGATGGGCCGCGGCGAACGAGAAGGGCCTCTTCAAGGACGAGATCGCGCCCCTCGAGATCCAGCAGAAGAAGGCGACGGTGTCCTTCGCGACCGACGAACATCCGCGTCCGCAGACCACGCTCGAGATCCTCGCCAAGCTGGCCCCGGTCTTCAAGAAGGACGGCGTCGTGACGGCGGGCAACGCGTCGGGGATCTGCGACGGCGCGGCGTGCCTGGTCCTCTGCACCGAGGAGCTCGCGAAGGCGAAGGGCCTCAAGCCGCTCGCCCGCCTCGTCCAGTGGGGCGTCGCCGGCGTCGACCCGAACATCATGGGCATCGGGCCTGCGCCCGCGATCAAGAATGCGCTCGCCCGCGCCGAGATCAAGCAGGCCGAGGTCGATCTCTTCGAGGTCAACGAGGCGTTCGCCCCGCAGTACCTCGCCGTCGAGAAGGAGCTCGGTCTCCCGCGCGACAAGACGAACGTGAACGGCGGAGCCATCGCCCTCGGGCATCCGCTCGGCGCGAGCGGCGCGCGGATCACGGCGCACCTCGTCTACGAGCTCGCGCGTCGTGGTGGCCGGTACGCCGTTGGCAGCGCGTGCATCGGCGGAGGGCAAGGCCTCGCCGTCGTCCTCGAACGCGTTTCGTGACGGAGCTGGCCAGGCTCGGCTAGCCGAGCTGTTCGATGAGCACGGCGCCGTTGCTTCGGGCGGCGTCGATGCTCGTCCACTCGCCCGAGACGATCGACCAGTGGGTCGCGTTGCGCATGGTGCGAACGGCGTCGAGGGCGGAGCGCATGCTCTTGAACGACCACGACAAGAGGCCGGGCTGCACGTTGTGCCAGCCGTACACGAAGAGCGTGACGGGGACGGCGGGCACGACCGGGGCCGCGACATGGCAGACGAAGACGTCCGAGTCCGCGTCCTCGTCGCCGGAGGTTGGCTCCAGCGTCGACGAGAGGTCGAGCGCAGGAAGGTCGAGCGGCAGCTCGAGCTGGGGCGCCGGCTTGGTGCTCACCACCGTTCCGTGAACCATGCCTGGAGCATGGTCCATGACCGCGGCCGTGGTGCGGCGAGCTGCCGACGTTTCGGTGTCAGCACTCCCGAGGGGGAGGCTGGAGGGACGTTCGCGGAGCTGGCGACGAAACATGGCCATAACAGCCTCTCGCTTTTGCGCTTCCTTGCTCTCTTCGACAAGGGTGGAACTCGAAAATCGACCGCCGCGCCGCGTCAGCGCCGGTCCGAGTTTTCCCCAGCCCCGCCTTATTTTTGAACCTCACGAGTACGAATCATCCTCGTTGCCTCGGTGATCCTGCGCATCCCGTACATCCCGCAACGCGCCCCTCTCGACATTGACGAGGTCGCCGTTGGTTTGCCCACAGCTGGCCTCGCACCTTGTCGGCGTCGCGGTTGCCAGTCGGCTAGGATCGACCCGTGGCGCGGAGCGACGAGGACGCCGCAGCGTCGGATCAGGACGAGGCACGGCCCACCGTCCCGACCGAGCCGATCGTCGGCTCCGTCTTCGACGACGGGGTCAGGGGTCCCTCGCCGACGATGCGCGAGCCGCACGAGAGCTTCGACGCTGCAGCCGGCGCGGGTCCCGCGGCGCCCCCGCCCTCCCGCGCGCCGCCGCCGGTCCCGTCGTCGTCGTCGTCGGTCACCTCGCCACCCTCTCCACGATCCCCCGCCACGTCGATCGCACCGCCGCAGCCCGGCGGTCGGCCGTCGATCGCTGCGGCTCCGCTGGAGCGTTCGAGCAGGGTCCTCCGGCGCGGCTCTGGACTGCCGTTCGTTCCGCTCGCTCCGCTTGTTGTCGTGGTGGTTGGCCTCGCCGTCGCGCTCGGGATCGGGCTGGTCGGGATCGACCATCTCGGCCGCGCGGGAGACCAACAGGCGGGCGCTCGCGCCGACCTCATCGCGGCCACGGTTGCCGCGCGGCTGTCCGAGCTCCCGGCCGCCGAGCGTTTCGAGGCCACCCAGCTTGCGCGTCGCCGGAGCGAGGCCGATCTCGTCGTCGTGACCAAAGACGGCCGCGTCGTCCACGACGTGACCCTCGGCGGCGCCCCCGCGCAGGGCGCACTCGGACAGATGATCGCAGTCTCGCGTGGCGTCGCGAAGCGGCCCCTCGGCCGTACGCGGTTTGCCGTGCGACCGATCGGGCCCGGACCGGACGCGCTTCGCCTCGTCGTCCTTGTCCCGGAGCCGTCGGCGTCCAAGGGAAGCCCGGCCCTCATCAGCGCGCTCATCGCGCTCGTCACCCTTCTCCTCGGCGTCGCTGCGGCCGTTGCTTACGCCGTCTCGCGCGACGTCTCGCGTGACGTCGACTTCGTGACCCGGCGCGTCGGCGCGATGGCGCAAGTGAGGCAGGAGCCGACCGGCGAGCTCCTGCCGGCCCGGACCATGGACGATGTCGGCCTCCTCAGCGTCGCGTTCAACAAGCTCGTGGGCCGCTTCGGCCGTGCGGAGAAGGACTACCGATCCGATCTCGCCCGTGCGAGCGCCGCGGACCGCGAGCGCGCTGCGTTTCTCGCGGCCTTGAGCCACGAGCTGCGGAGCCCGCTCAACGCGATCCTCGGCTTCGCCGACATCCTCGTGGAGGAGGTCGACGGACCGCTTTCTCCAGCCGCTCACGAAGAGGTGGAGCAGATCCGCGGGTCCGGGGCGCACCTCCTCGCGCTGATCAACGACATCCTCGAGTTCTCGGCGCTCGAGAGCGGGCAGCTCAAGCTCAGTCGCGCGACCGTCGACCTCATGGCGCTCGCCGCGGAGGTCGTCCGCGAGGCGCGAGGTCTGGTCGGAGACAAGCCGCTGACGGTCCGCGTCGAAGGCGATGTGCAGGTGCTCGCGCGGGTCGACGGGCGGCGCATCCGGCAGGTCCTCGGCAACCTCGTCAACAACGCGATCAAGTTCACCCAGCGCGGCGAGGTCGTGGTCCGCATCGTCCGGGAGGGGGCGATGGCCTCACTCAGCGTCGCCGACACGGGGCCCGGCATCAGCCCCGCGGAGCGGGCGGTGATCTTCGAGGAGTACAAGCAGGCGCGCAGCGAGCGGCAGCGCAGGCGCGGCACCGGCCTCGGCCTCGCGATCGCGCGCAGGCTGGTCTTGCTTCACCAGGGGTCGATCCAGGTGGACAGCGAGCTCGGACGAGGCGCAACCTTCAAGGTTCTCCTGCCCGTCGGCAACGTCGAGGTGAAGCGCGACAAGAAGGCCGAGCCCGAGCCGCGGAGGGACGGGTGAGGCCCTCGTGAACCGCATCGCTTCGCGCCTCGTCGCGCGTCTCATCGGACTGCAGCTGGCGGTCCACATCGTGACCTTCCTTCTGACGGCGGCGTTCGCTCCGCGCGTGTTGCTCCTGAGGACGGCCGCCACCTCCGCGGCGACGTCGGTCGTCGCCGTGCTCGGCGCGATGACCGCGGTGTTTGCCATCACGGCGACGTTTTTTGCGACCCGCCCGCTGCGTCCGCTCCTCCGCTCGCTCGCGGTCGGGTCGACCGCGGTGGCGCCATCGGACCTGCTCGACCTCGACGCCGTCCCGGCGAAGCTCTCGCTCGCCGCCGCCGCATTTGCGGTCGGCGCGGCGCTCGCCACGCTCGTCCCCACCATGCGGCCTCAGGCGATCGACACCTACACGGAGCTGACGCTCATCCTGCTCGTCACCACGATGGTGAGCACCGCGGCCCTTCCCGCCTACGTGATGATGCGTTCGTCGGTCGCCCGGGTGATCGAAGTGGCGCCGCCGCAGGCGACGCAGGAGGCGCTCAAGAGGCTCGGGCAGGCGGCGGTCGGGCGCGTCCGCAAGCGCTTCGTCGCCGCGGTCGCGGCGCCGGTGGCCTTCGTCGCGCTCGGCGCTTCGCTCCTCGTCGACGCCCACGCACGGTCCTTCGACCGCGATGCGCGCGTCAGCGACGCGACCGACATGGCCCACGCAGCGCTCGAACCGATCGCAGGCGACGTGCGGGGGCGTGCGGAGGCGATCGTGGCCGCCTCGACCCTCCGTTATTACATCCGGTTTGCGCCGTCCTACACCGGCGAACGCGTCATCGCGTACGGCGACGAGGGCGAGACGCAGGTGACGGTGCCGCTCGAACCAGGTGCGGCGGTGGTGCGCTTCGACACCAGCCCGCTCTCGCCGGTGACCGCCGTCTACGTCCTGCTGGCCGTCGCGGCCGTCGCGCTCGCGGGGATCCTCGGCACCCGTATCGGTGTTGCCTTCGAGTCCGACCTCTCGCTCGCGACGCGCGAGGTCCGCAAGGCCGGTGTCGACGAGGTCATGCGCGGCACCATCATCCTGCACCAGGGCCGCTTCTCGAACGTGCAGGACCTGCTCTACACCATCGACACCCTCAGCGGCGTCTTTCGCGAATTTGCCTCCGCGCAGCAACGCTCGATCGACGCGCGCGAGGCCACCGAGCGAATGCGCGGCCTGCTCCTCGCGTCGATGAGCCACGATCTCAAGGCGCCTCTCAACGCCGTCCTCGGCTTTGCCGAGCTGGTCGGTCGCAACGAGCTCAGCGACGGACAGCGCGAGAGCCTCGCCATCATCCTCCAGCGTGGGCGTGAGCTCCTCATGCTCATCGACACCATTCTCGACAGCGCTCGCGTGGAGGCGGGTGAGCTCGAGGTCTCGCCCGAGGCGACCCTCGTCGCCGACGTCGTGATGTCGTCCGTCCTCGAGGCGCGTGATCTCGCGGTTGGCACCGACGTCCAGATCAAGGGGGAGATCCAGCCTGGCATGCCGACGCTCCTCGTCGACGGCACCCGCATCGTGCAGGCGCTCACGGCGGTTGTCCTCACGGCCGTGCGCTTCAGCGACAAGGGGATCGTTCCGGTTCGCGCCACGCTGCCCGACATCGCCGACCGGCTGCGCATCGAGGTCGAGACCAGCGGTGAGGGGCTGCCCGTCAGCGAGCGGGAGAAGATCTTCGACGCGTTCAAGAGCGCGGAGAGCGCGAGGCGTCACGGCGCGCTCGGCCTAGGCCTCCAGCTCGCACGTTCGATCATCGAAATTCACGCAGGCACCATCGAGGTCGACAGCACCGAGACGGGCGACATGGTCTTTCGCGTCTGGCTTCCCGTGTCGAACGACCGCGCCTCCATCCGTGCGCGCGCCAGCAAACCTTCGGTCATCGCCTGAGACAGACGCGGAAACGCGTGCAAAGCGCATGTGGGCGCTCGTAGGCGCGAGCGGCTCCTGGGAGGGGGCAAGGCGGCGCTTTCGCGGCCACCTGCTGTTTCGGGCTTCACGATCCCACGTGGCCTGCCGTTTGAAACCAGGATGTCGAACCTCGGTTCCCTCCTCGCTGTCTTCGATCGCATTCCCGCCGACGAGCTTCGTCTCGTTGCAGGCGAGCCCCCGTCCGTCATGATCGAAGGGCAAAAGCGGCACCTCGGATCGCAGGTTGCGAACGGGCGGCTCATCCTCGCGACCGCGGCAGAGGTGTTTCCGCACGACGAGCTGCTCGAGCTCCCGACCCACCGACCCCGCGTCGTGAGGCACACCCACGGCGGATCCGGGTTCGTGATCGAGGTGGCTCGCGCGGGAGAAGGGGTGACGCTGGTGATCAGGCCCGTCGCGTCAGCGGCGGCGCGCGCGGAGCAGCGTCGCGTCGTCGAGGAGGAAGACGACGCCGAAGAGGAGGAGGTGATCGAGCACCGCGGCTACTACCGCGAGGCCGTCGGCGCGGAGTCGGCGGGGTCGCCGCCCTCGGCGTACCGGCGCGACAGCGGGAGGATGCCGGCGTGCCGAATGCCGACCCGCCCGCTCACGATGTCCGCCCCGCCGCCTCCCCCGGCCGTTCCGATCGCGCGGATCGCGATCGCGCCGCCTTCCAGCCTGCCGGTCACCACGCGCGCGGCGAGAGCCCCCTCGGCGCCGCCGGCCCCGGCCTCGAAGCCTCATCTGTCGATCGCCCGCGGCAGCTCGGTTCCGGTGAGGACCGCACGTGCCACGGTGGTTGGCGGGGGTCCCAGGCGCATCGACGAGCTCTTGCACGAGATGGTGGCGCGTGAAGCTTCCGATCTGCACCTGTCCTCCGACCGGCCGGTGGCGATGCGCATTCACGGCGAGATGACCTTTCTGCGCGCTCGACCAGCACTCTCGAGCTCGGACATCCAGGCGCTCGTGCGGGAGATCATGACGCCGAAGGCTGCCTCCGAGTTCGACGAGGAGCGCGACGCCGACTTCGCGTACGAGGTCCCCGGTCTCGCGCGTTTTCGCGTCAACGTCTTCGAGGACCGCAACGGGGTCGGCACCGTGATGCGGCAGATCCCGATCGAGGTGCGTACGGCGGAGGAGCTGGATTTGCCGAAGGCCTGCCTGGACCTGTGCTCGCTCGCGAAGGGCCTCGTTGTCGTCACCGGTCCCACCGGCTCCGGCAAGTCGACGACGCTGGCGGCGATGGTCGATCACATCAACAAGACACGCACCGATCACATCATCACCATCGAAGATCCCGTCGAGTTCGTGCACACCAGCCAGAATTGCCTGGTGAACCAGCGCGAGGTCGGGGCCCACACCAAGAACTTCAAGAACGCGCTCCGCGCGGCGCTCCGTGAAGATCCCGACATCGTCCTGGTCGGCGAGATGCGCGACCTCGAGACGATCGCGATCGCGATCGAGACGGCCGAGACGGGCCACCTCGTCTTCGGCACCCTCCACACCACGACGGCGGTGGGGACCGTGGATCGGATCGTCGACCAGTTTCCTCCCGATCGTCAGGCCCAGATCCGCGTGATGCTGAGCGAGTCGCTCAAAGGTGTGGTCGCGCAGAACCTGTGCAAGAGGATCGGCGGGGGTCGGGTCGCCGCCCACGAGATCCTCCTCGGCACCCCGGCAGTCTCGGCGCTGGTCCGCGAAGGCAAGACGTTTCAACTCCCGAGCGTGATGCAGACGGCGCGGTCGCAGGGAATGGTCACCATGAACGATTCCCTCCTCTCCCTGGTCCAGCGCAAGCTGATCGATCCGAGGGAGGCCTGGCTCAAGGCCGTCGACAAGAGCGGCCTCGTGGGAATGTTCAAGGCCGCCGGCGTTCCGACCGCGTTCGGCTAGACGCGCCTACCCGTCGTCGAGAGGCCGCCGCGACGCCGCCGCGATCGGTAGCATCTGGCTTCAGGCTCGTCCCCAGCGTGGCGCCGTAGACCAGGTGGGCCAGGAGCATCGCGGTCTGTCGGTCCTTGCGATCGTGGTGAGGTGGCGGAAGAACGCGGAGCGCGGGGACCCATCCCGCGTAGCTGGCTGCCCAGATCCCCGCGGCGTACGCCAGCGCCGTCCCCATGGTGGCGCGGCGGGATCGGATCGGCAGCGCGGCGCTTGCAGCGCCGAGGAGAGCGCCGCAGGTGCCACCGAACAGGAAGTGGAGCGCGGCCGCGAGCACCCGGCGCCCGCGGGGCGGCGTCTTCTGCTTCATCCGGACGGCCTCGAGGAAGCGGTCCGAGATCAAACGTGGGGGCATCCGCCAGCCGAAGAGGCTCGACCGTTCGAGCGCGAGCATTGTCGCGCTCATGGCCGCTGTGGCGACAAGGCCAGCGCCAAACCCCTCCACACCACTCCGGAGAACGTGGGACCGAGGCCTGCGTTCAGGATCAGGACCGAGGTCACGCGAGGGCAGGGTGAGCGTCATCAACGGACGCGCGAGCAAGCGTCACGCCAGGAGCCGGTGTCACGCGCCGCGGACACCATCGTGCGGCCGGGGTGCCCCGCGGCGGTGCTGCGCGCACACGCCGCAGGCGCGGCGCTCACTTCGCGAGGAGCATCGCCCGGGCTCGTGCCGGGTCGACGGGGACGCGGCCGATGCTCCGGGCGTACGCCGCGGCGCGCGCCACCAGCGGACCGCTCCCTTCGGCGAGGACACCCTTCGAGAGGTAGATGTTGTCCTCGAGGCCGACGCGCGCGTGACCACCGATGCGCATCGCGAGCTCGGTCATGGGCTGCTGATGGCGACCGGTCGCGGCGACCGCCCACGACGCGCCCGGCGGGACCAGCGAGACGAGAAACCGAACGTTCGCCTCGTTTGCCCCGATCCCGCCGGCCACGCCGAGCACGAACTGAAAATGGAGAGGCCCCATGATGACCCCCTCCTGGGCGAGGCGCAGCGCCTCTTCGACGTGGCCGACCTCGTAACACTCGAGCTCGGCGACGGCGCCTGCCGCACGCAAGCGGCCCGCGAGGTCGCGTATCTGAGGGCGGCTGTTGACGAACACGTCGTCGCCGAAGTTGATGGTCCCGCAGTTGAGGGTCGCCATCTCCGGCTTGCACGCGAGCGGCTGGGCACGCTCGTCGATCGACATGCCGACCGCGCCTCCGGTGGTGACCTGGATCACGCAGTCTGTCTTGCTGCGGATGCGCTCCATCGTCTCGGCGAAGCGCTCCTTGGACTGGGTGTTGCTCCCGTCGTCGTTCCGGACGTGCAGGTGGATGACCGCCGCGCCGGCCTCGCGGCAGCGCGCGGCGTCGTCGGCGATCTCCTGCGGGGTGATGGGAAGGTGCGGAGTCTGCTTGCGCGTCACCTCCGCCCCCACGATCGCGGCGGTGAGGATCACCTCGGGGGCGTGTTTCTCCATCGAGGCGAGCGTGCGCGGTCCACCCTCCGACGCGGGCGTCACCACCACGTTCGGGGTGGGTTCGGGGACGCCGAACGGGAGCGCCGGCATGTAGAGCTCCCGCGGCCGGCGCTGCAGCTCCTTCGGCGTGACGCATGTTCCGATCGCGCGGCACACGACGATGGGGTCGAGGACGTCCGCCGCGCTCGCCGGCATGTTGGCGCCGCGCACGTTCGCGATGACCTTGCGCGCCTCGAAGCGCATCTGGCGGCTGGTGTTGCCCACCTTCACGAGCTCCGCGCTGGCTTCGATGTAATCGCCGGAGAAGACGGGAGCGAGGAACTCGACAGATTCGTACGCGCGGAAGAGGCCCTCGTCGCCGTCGAGGCGAATCAGGAGCTCGGTGGCGACGTCGCCGAACAAGGCCAACATTCGAGCCCCGTCGACGAGCTCGCCAGCGTAGTGCGCGTCATGGGCGCCCATGCGGACGCGGAGGGTGACCGTGGTGCCGATCATGGTTTTTTCCCTTACCACGAAGCCAGGAAGGCTGTGAGCGGTGAGGGGAGCGGCGCCCGTTCCGGTCGGCGGGCCCCGGCGAACGGTCGCGAGCGGTCGCTGGCCGACGAGCGGGCCCGGCAGGGGCCGCGTATGTTCTTTACGTCGGGCTCGCGCTTCTCAACCCATTGAGGATGCCGAGCCTGCGATTGCAGGCCCCTTCTCCCCATGATACCGACCCCATCTTCGCCCATGCCCCTCATCGAAGCGCGCAATCTCCCGTCCCACGTCGGGATCATCATGGACGGCAACGGGCGGTGGGCGCAGCTTCGCGGCCGCCCGCGGATCGACGGGCACCGTGAGGGATCGGTCGCGGTCCGACGCATCGTCCGGACCGCGCGGCGCCTCGGCCTCCGCGCGCTGACGCTGTACGCGTTCAGCGAGCAGAACTGGGCGCGCCCCGACGACGAGGTCGACGCGCTGATGTTGCTGCTCCGCGACTTTCTGGTCTCCGAGCGCGACGAGATCCTCGACAACGGGATCCGGCTCAACGCGGTCGGAAATCTCGACCGCCTCCCTGCGGCCGTTCGCGGTGTGCTCGATCCCCTCCGCGAGGAGAGCGGCGCGCGCACCGAGATGACGCTCACGCTCGCGCTCAGCTACGGCGGCCGGGAAGAAATCGCCGACGCCGCGCGCGCGCTCGCGACCGATGTCGCGAGCGGGAAGCTCCGCCCGGAGGACGTCACCTGCGACGCGCTGCACCGGCGCATCCCGAGCCTCACCGTCGGCGATCCCGACCTCGTCATCCGGACGGGCGGCGAGCGCCGGATCTCGAATTTTCTCCTCTACGGGCTCGCGTACGCCGAGCTGCACTTTGCCGACGCGCTCTGGCCCGACTTCGCGGCGGCCGACCTGTACGAGGCGATCGCCAGCTACCAGCGCCGCGAGCGCCGCTTCGGCCTGGTGGGTCGCGGGGTCGACGCCATCGAGATCGAGCCGCCCGTCCAGGGCCTGGCGCTGGATGTTCCGCGCGTGCTCCCCGATGGCACCGAGCCGCGGGTCCGCGAGGGGCGCTCCGGAAGTACGCTCCGTCTCGTCGGCTGAATTCTGATAAGAATTTGCCTCGCAGGTGATGGAGGAAGCCAGGGCTCCCGCGCGTCCCTCGAAGGACGAGACCAAGAAGGCGAACGTCAACCTCGCCATCCGCATCGCGACGGCAGCGGTCGGTGCGCCGCTCATCATCCTGCTCCTCTACAAGGGGCCACCGTCGGGGTTCTATTTCCTCACGCTCCCCGCCGCGCTGCTGGCGGCGTGGGAGCTGTTCAACATGACCCACCCCGGCGATCGGCCCGCCCAGGTTTTGGGCGTGGCCATGACGGCCGCGGTCTCGACCGGCGTGTGGTTCGCCCAGGGCGAGGCCCGGATCCTCCTGACCGTCCTCGGGACGGTGCCGCTGGCCGGCCTGATGGTCACCCTCGTGCGTCTGGGGCCGATGCCCACGGCCGCTCTCCGTGCCTCGATGATGGGCTTCGGACCCCTCTACGTCGGCGTACCGCTCACGATGCTGGCGCTCATTCGCCACGACCTCGGAGACCGCGGCCCCGGCTTCGTCGTGCTGACCATCATGTTCGCGTGGTTCGGCGACACGGGGGGCTACTTCGCCGGTCGGTTCCTCGGCAAGCACAAGCTCTACGAGGCGGTGTCGCCGAAGAAGACCGTCGAGGGCTCGATCGGGGGCCTGGTCGGCAGCGTCTTCGGCGCTGTGCTCGCCCATTTCTGGTTCTTGCCGTCGCTGTCGCAAGCGGTCGACCGGGGTGAAAGACTCGGGGGCGATCGTCCCTGGTCACGGCGGCATCCTCGACCGTGTCGACGCGCTCCTGGTGACGAGCACGGTCACCTATCTGTTCTCGCTGTGGTTCCCCCAGCGGCCCTGACGTTTCGTCACTCATAGATGAGTTACGAGGTCTGACTTCGACGCGGAGCGTCGACATTTTGACGCCAGGCAAACGCGCAGATGCGGTAAGAGAATCGCGATGACACCGTCCGATTCCACGTCCGAATCCATCGCCCCCGATTCGCGTTTGTCGGTCCCGCCCGCGGCAGGGTCCTCCCGCACGGTCGTGAAGGACTACGACTTCTTCAAGGTCGTCCAGGACTACCTCGACAGGGCGGCGCGCACGACGAACCTCGAGGGGTTCGTCAGGACCATCCTCAGCCAGCCCAAGAACGAGCTCATCATCAACTTCCCGGTCCGGATGGACAACGGTGAGGTGCGGCTCTTCAAGGGCTACCGCGTCCAGCACAACAACCTGCTCGGCCCCTTCAAGGGCGGCATGCGCTTTCACCCGTCGGTCACCCTCGACGACGTCAAGGCGCTCGCGGCGATGATGACCTGGAAGTGCGCCCTCATGCGCGTCCCCTTCGGTGGCGGCAAGGGTGGCATCAAGTTCGATCCCCACGGCGTGAGCAAGACGGAGCTCCAGCGCATCACGCGTCGGTTCACGCACTCGCTCGGCGAGAACATCGGCCCCGAGTACGACATCCCCGCGCCCGACGTCGGCACCAACAGCCAGACCATGGCGTGGATGATGGACACGTACTCGAACATGGTCGGCGCCGGGAACAAGCAGAGCGTCAAGGGTGTGGTCACCGGCAAGCCGGTGGCGAGCGGCGGCACCCTCGGCCGCGCAAAGGCGACCGGGCAGGGCGCGGTCTTCTGCATCGTCGAGTGGGCGAAGGAGAAGGGCTTCGACCTCGAAGGCTCGACGATGCTCGTCCAGGGCTTCGGCAACGTCGGCTCCCACCTCGCGGTGATCCTCTCGCGTCTCGGCGTCTCGACCACCGCGGTGGGCGATCACACCGGGTACATGCTCAACCCGGAGGGCTTCAACGCGCACAAGCTCCAGGACTGGGTCGAGGCCCACGGCTCGATCTCGGGCTACCCCGGAGGCAAGCCGATCACCCGCGAGGAGTTCTTCAAGACCAAGGCGGACATCTTCGCGCCCTGCGCCCTCGAAAATCAGATCGGTGAGGTCGAGGCGCGCTCGATCGACGCGAAGCTGGTCGTCGAGGGGGCGAACGGGCCCTGCAATCCGGCCGGCGAGAAGATCCTCCTCGACCGCGGGATCGACATCCTCCCGGACGTCCTCGCCAACTCGGGCGGCGTCACCGTCAGCTATTACGAGTGGGTCCAGAACAAGCGCTCGGAGAGCTGGACCGAGGAAGAGGTCGACGCGAAGCTCGAACGCGCCATGACCCGCGCGTACAAAGAGGTTGCGGACTACACGCGCCAGAACAAGGTCGATCGGCGCATCGCGGCCTACGCGCTGGCGCTCCAGCGCATCGAGGCCGTCTACAAGGAGCGCGAGATCTTCCCCTGAATCGGGGGGCGCGTCGCCGCCTGAGGGCCGAGAGGAACGGATTGGTTTCCGTGACTCTCGGCCTTCGCCGCTTAATGCGTCGCCGCTTAAGGCGTCGCCGCTTAAGGCGTCGCCGCGCGAGAGCGCGAGGCGACGCCGCCTAAACGATCGTCAGGTCGACAGGACGTCCTCGTTACGTCTCCTGTCACCGTCGCGTCACGAACGCGCTTGCCGCCAAGGCTCATCAGGGTAATTAGCCGCGGCTCGTGTTCAGGAAGGAGTCTCGCATGATCCGCAGTCGCAATGGCCTCGTGTTCGCAACGGTCTGCACCCTCGGCCTCGGTTTTTCGGTCGCGTGCACCGAGACGGTCATCAAGACCGAAGGGCCGGCTGACGAGCCTGGTGGCACCAGCAGCGGCAGCAGCGGAAAGGGCGCGAGCAGCAGCAGCAGCAGCAGCGGTGGCAGCAGCAGCGGCGGTAGCAGCAGCGGCGGCAGCAGCAGCGGCGGTAGCAGCAGCGGCGGCGTCAACACCGGTCTGCCGAAGCCGACGCAGCTCAAGGGCGGCGACGTCATCCTCCTCGGCCTCATCGACGACATGGCGATCGGAATCGTCCTCGACCAGACCAACACCGTCGAGGCCTTCCCCATCGCGGGCGGCGCCTCCACCGTGATCGGCACGCTCGGCCAGGACGACGACGTCGCGGTCCGTGGCGGTGCGGTCGCCCTCTACACGAACGTCGACGCGCAGAAGATCGCCACCCTGAGCATCTGGACCAAGGCGAACGGCCTGAAGAAGGACGTCACCACGAAGGCGCGCACCGGCATCTTCGCCGCGAGCGCCGATGGCAGCCGCGTCGCGTTCTCGGTCAACGCGACCGCCACCGGCACCGATCTCGCGGTCACCGGCAGCGCCACGCCGGCGGTCACGGGGGTCCTCACCGGCGCCAACGCGATCAACCTCGCTTCGCAGAACTGCGCGCCGTCGCTCCGCTTCACGGGCACGCGCCTCTTCGGCGCCTACTGCACGGGCGCCGCGACCGACGCGGTCGCCGCGAAGCTGGTCACGGTCGCCGACACGGCCACCACCGCGCAGGAACTGGTCGCCAACACCACCGACGCGCTCGCCATCCAGCCCGTGTTCGCCACGGACACGGCCGGCTCGAAGGTCTTCGTGCTCGGTCTCACGACCGCCACGCCCGCCCGTCAGGCCCGCGTTGTCACCGTCGCCGCCACGCCAGCGATCAAGGCCGTCGACCAGGACGTCACGGACGGCTTCCTCCTCCCGGACGGCAGCGCGCTCGTCTACCTCTCGGGTGGCGCAGCGAAGAAGGCCGCCCTCGACGGCGCGACCATCACGCCCGCGGCGCTCGGACCGGCCGGCGTCAAGGCGGTGCTCGGGACGAGCCCGACCCGGGACAAGTTCCTCTTCCACACGCTCGACCCGGCAGGTCAGGCCGAGCTCGTCGACCTTCACGTCGCGAACACCGCGGCGGCCGGTCCGGCGGTTGATCTCGTCCCGACCGCGGCGGCGCTCCCGGTGGGCTTCACGTCCACCGGCGCCACCGTCCTCTACCTCACCGACCCGGCGGCGGGCGGCGCCACCCTCAAGATGAAGCCGGCGGCAGGCGGCGCCGAGAAGGTGCTCGCGACGAAGTCGCTCGGCGCTCTCGTTCCCCCCGCGGGGACCGGCGTCGTGTCGATGGACAACCTTCAGGACATGGACGGCTTCAGCGCCCTCGACCTGAAGTTCGTCGACGCGACGGGCGCCCCGGCGATCAACGGCGGCAACCCCGCGTCCATCGCCGCGAGCGTTCCGGACGGCGAGTTCTTCTTCGCCGGGAAGAAGCTCGTTTTCACGTCGGTCGACAAGGCAACGACCGGCCTTTACGTCATCGACCTGCCCTGACCGCAACGCCCGCCCGAAAGGCCGCGCCTCTCGGGCGCGCCAGGGCGGGCGTCCCCGATCGTCGCGCTCGTGCTCGCGGGCGCGCCGATTGCGGTGGCGTGGCCGGTTTTGTGCGGTAGCCGGGCGGCGTTCTTGGGTATCCTCCCGGCTCGATGCCGTATGTGCGGACGCGGCTTGGCCGCTTGTTCTACGAGGAACGCGGAGAAACGCGTCGGCCCGGGGATCCGGCGATCGTGTTGCTCCACGGCCTGCTCTTCGACGGCGGCATGTGGCGCGCGCAGGTCGAGCCGCTCGCGGCGCTCGGACGTGTCCTCGTGTTCGACGGACCGGGCCACGGCAAGAGCGAGCCGCCGCCCCGGTTCATGCTCGAGGAGCACGCCGACGCGCTCTTTGATGCCTTTGGTGATCTCGGCGTCGCGCGCGCCGTCGTGTGTGGCCTCTCGTGGGGAGGGATGATCGCGATGCGTCTCGCGCTCCAGCATCCCGAGAAGGTGGCGGCGCTCGCGCTCCTGGACACGAGCGCAGGGCCCGAGCTCCTGCAGCAGCGCGTCCGTTACCGCGCGTTCATCGCGCTCCACCGACGGGTCGGAATTCCGCCCGCGCTCTTCAACAAGGAAGTGGCGCCGCTCATGTTCGCCCCGCAGACGCTCGTGGAGCGACCCGAGCTTGCGGAGGCGGCCTACCGCAGGACGTCGGGCTTCGACCGCGAAGGGGTGGCGCGCTCATCGCTCGCGGTTGTTGTCCATCGAACGGACATCCTCGGGCGTATCGGAGCGATCCGCACGCCCACGCTCGTCATCTGCGGGCGTGAGGACCGTGCAACCACCCCCGAGAAGAGCGAGGCCATCGTGCGCGCCATCCCGGGCGCGCGCCTCGCTCTCCTCGACGGTGTCGGGCACATGTCTGCTCTCGAGGCACCAGCAGCCGTCAACCACGAGCTGGTCCCCTTCGTCCGCAACGCTATTGGTTAAGCAAGGTGGGGCCCCGGAGTGGCCCCACGAAAGTCCCTCTAAGCGATGGCCGCGGGCCGCGTTCCGCCCCCAGACACCCGATCGTTTACTTGCAGCAGGTGAACTTCACCGAAGCGGAGGCGCTCTTGCACTCGAAGCCGACGCCGATGGACTCGAGTTTCAGGCCGATCTTGGCGCACGTCGCGTCCGCGTCCACCTTGATGGTGGCGTTGTCGACGCAGCTCTTGTAGCTGCCACCGAACGACTCGCAGCTGTTCGGCTCCCAGTCGCTCTTCGGATCGTCCTTCTCGCCGCCCTTGGACGGAACCTTCTCGTCGCCGCCGCCTTCGGCCGGCTCGCCCTTTTCGGTCGTGGACCCGCCGCACTTCGGCTCGGCCTTCGGGTCGGCCTTCGGGTCGGCCTTCGGGTCGGCCTTCGGGTCGGCCTTCGAGTCGCCGCCGCACTTCGTGGAGTCGCCACCCTTCTTGGGGTCGACGGCCTCTTTGCCATCCTTGCCGGCCTGGGGGCTCTTGCCGGCCTTGGTGTCCTTCGACAGCGCGAGCTGGCTGGTCGCGGAGTCGCCGACGTCCGCTGCACTGCACGCCGTCGCGAACGCCGCACCGATGATTGCAAGCCCGAGTGCCGTCTTGTTAAGCATGCCCATGTTGTTGCCTTCTCTCCGTCAGAGGGTTCGGGGAGGGCTATCGCAACGGATGTGCCGCGAGGTGACCTTACAGAATCATTGAGGTTACTCGCGTGGGCACCCCACGCACGCGGAGTCGACTCCACAAGGCTGCGGAGTCAACTCCGCAACGCCCTCGTCCGGGCGCGTGAGAGCCCTGAAAATCAGAACGAGCCGCGGACGCCGACGCCGTACGCGGGCTCGGAGCCATGCGGAGTCGCCGACGCACCGATGACCCCTCCGAACGGGACCATACGAAGCGAGTCGTCCGCACGTGTGGCGCCGGCTCGAGGAGCGGCTCTGCGGCCCGCGTGGTCCACGGGCGCGGAGCCGCTCTTTTCGACGGGCGGGCGCGCGCGCGTGAGCCACCACGCGATCGCCCCGCCCGCGAGTGTTCCGCCGACGGTTGCCGCGAGAAAGCCACGGGTCTTGGTGGTCGTGAGGTCCTCGAAGACAAGGGGGCTCCCGACCGCCGCTCCAGCCGCCGCGCCGAGGCCCGCGCCGAGGTCGATGAGCAGGACACGTGAGGGGGAGACCTGGACCAGCGTCGCGAGCGTCCCGGCGCCGACCAGGCCGATCGCGGCGCCGTAGCCGGTCCCCGTGTGCGGCGTTCGCTCGAGATCGCCATGGTAGAAGAGCTCGCCGAGCCCGCCGAGCGACAGCCCGAGCGCCGCGCCGGAATGGACGAGGACGGCATCACCCTCGTCGGCCTTGCCGCGGGTGAGCGCGAAGGTGGCGAGGCCGAGGCCCACCAGCCCGCCGCCAACACCCCACGCATACCGATCGGTCAGCGGCTGGACCTTGCGACCGTTCGCGATCAAGAGGCCCGCCCCGGCGCCCCACCACGCGCCGCCCGCGAGCGTCCACGCATCGCCGGTGCCGACGTCCCACTCCTCGGCGACCAGCAGCGCGCTTCCGAGACCAACACCGGTGCCGAGGGCGAGGAGCGGGTAGAGCAGGCGCGGATCTTCGGAGCCGCTCGCCCGCTGAACGCTGAAGGCCACGTAGGCCCCGAACAGGGCGGCGTTGGCGGCGAGCACGGCGCGCCCCTGCGACCGGAGCGGGCTGACGACGCCGAAGCCCGTCGACTCCTGCGGACGCGCTGCGCCGTCGCTCGAGGTTCCTGCCGCGATGGTCAGCAGATCGCGCAGGAGAACCAGCCCACGGACGGAGACGTCGGCGCCGCTCACCCGTTCGACGCGCACCCGCAGCTGCTTTCCGCGCGGCGGAACCGCCACGATCCGGAGGAGGTAGGTGTCGCCTCCGGCATGTTCGAGCCGGGCGCTCACCACCCAGGTGCCGTTGTCCGGAGCGCCGCCACGCGCGCTGCTATGGCTCGCGCGCTCGATCAGATCGAGATCGCGGCTGCGGCCCGCCGAAGGACCCGGGTCGGCGACGTCGAGCGTGAAGCCGAGATCTTGCACGGCGTCGCGCAGCGTGGCGTCGAGCTCCTGCGCGCGGGCGTGGATGGTTCCTTCCGCCGGCAACGGTTTGTGCAGCGCGGTCGGCCCCGCGTCGTCGCCCGCCGGGGTCATCGCGGGCCAGACGACAACCGGGCGCTCGATCACCGAAGGCGTCGCTGAGGGTGGGGACGTTGGCGGAGCGGGGACAGCTCCGGGCTCGTTCTTGGGCTCGTTCTTGTCCTCGGTCGCGCGCGCGGGCCGGCCGAGCAGGATCGCACCCGCGGCGAGCGCGATCGCGACAGGTTGCCGGATCGATCGGCGCCGCCGCTGCCCTGACCCTGGGTTGAGCGCGAAGGTGGACATCAGAACATGACAATGCCGCTGAGCCAGAGGTCCACGATGGTCGCATCGTCGACCGAGAAGCGGCGGCCGGGCAGGTCGATGACCGGCCGGTGGTTCGGGTTGGGAACACCTGTGACGGTGCCGGTGGATGTGGAGGTGGTGCCGGAGCGGCACGGCCCGGAGCCACCGAGGTCTCCCTTGAGGTCGGGGTTGCAGGCGTCGCCGCTCGTGATGAGGTGGCTCTGCGCGTAGGTCAGGCCGATGCCCGCGTTGAACTTCAGGTATTCACCTGCCTGCCACGTCGCGCCGACCGAAGCACCAAAAGAGCCGAAGGCGTGCTGGTCGGTGATCCCGGTGAAATAGACCTTCGCGGCGGCGGGATCGACGACGCTCGCGAGGCCGTCGGCGCCCGCCCGGTAGCCTCCCGGGTTGGGCTGGCGCAGCGAGCGCGCCTGCGACGATCCGAGGGCGTCGAACAGCTCCGAGTACTCACGCCCCGGCGAGTGGTACGTGCCGCGCAGCTTTGCGTCGATCCCCACGCGCTGGAACCGTTCGCGGTTCTCCCACGGGAAGACCTCCATGCCGACGGTGAAGGTGCCCTGCGCCGGTGGACGGTTGAGGAGCGTGCCCCGGAGATCGCTGGTGGCCCCGAAATCGCTGTTCGACTGGGGAAAGTCGAGCCGCAGACCGAAGCCGGTGTACGGCTCGATGTAGCCGAAGCGACGCGAGAAGATGGTGTGGATCCCGACCGAGTTCATCCCGCGCGAGATCCCCGGATCGCGGCTCGGCGCCCCGGCGTTGGCCGGATCCGGACACTTCACCTGAGCGTTGTCGTTGCACGCGTGAAGGCGGGGGCCGATGGCGATCCGTGTGTCGGCGCCGATCACCCACGTCGGCTTCGAGCGATCGCGCTGCTGGTTGTAGATCGCGTAGTCGATCCCGATCCCGAGCCAGTCGATGCCGCTTCGGGTCGGGCTCTTGAAGGGGACCGAGAAGAGCGTGTCGCCGACGGGGTCTTGCAGCCGCTGCGGGTTGCGCGACGAGCCGTCGAGGTCGGTGAGCTCACGGGCGTCGGCCAGGATGATCGGGAGTCGAAAGGTGAGCGCCAGGTCGCGGAAGATCCCGACCTGCGCGCCGACCTCGAGCGTCGTCAGCGACTGGCTGAAGGCGGCGACGTTCTCGTTCGCGGCGACGAAGCCGCCGGTCGACAGGCCCGGCTGCGCGAGCGCCGTCTCGCGCCGGATGTTCGCCGACTTCCACGACTGCCGCAGCGAGAGCAGGAGGTTCAGATCGAACGGGTCGTCGTCGTCGAACGCGTCGATGACGGTGGTGTTCTCGCCGGTCTCGCGGAGCAGCCGCGGCTCCCGGGCCGCCACCGGCTCGTCTGCCGCCGCCGCCGACGTGAAGGTGAGGAGGGCGACGCCGAGCGCGCCGGCGAGCGCACCGCAAAGGGATCCCCGGCTCACGCGAGTCTGGCGGGAGCTCAGTGCCACGTGCATCCCGTGCCGACGCTACCACCGTTCCCGACGTGGCGTCACGTTCCGGCGCGGCAGCGGCGCTGCGTCTCCGAGCGCCTGCCACTCTCGCGTGGCAGCGAGGCCACAGGCCCAGCGGGTGCGCTCAGCGACGGCCAAACGGGGTCTCGTGCTCGCTGCCTTCGATGCCGGGGAAGATCTCGATGGTGACGTCTTCGGTGATCTCCTCGGCCGCAAGCTCCTGTTTGGCGGTCCGGAGCTCGCTTGACGTCTGGTCGAGGCGATCGGCGAGCACCCCGAGGAACTGCCAGAGCATCTTCACGGCGATCTCGTGCTCGGTCCGGAGGATCTCGAAGAAGTCCGTCCGGCGAATGACGATGAGCTCCGCGTGGCCTTCGGCTTTCACCGTCGCCGACCGCGGCACCGCCCGGATGAGGGCCATCTCGCCGAAGTGCTCGCCCGCCCCGAGGCGCGTGAGGATCTCGCCGCCGCGCGAGACCTGGACCTTGCCGGAGAGGACGATGAACAGCTCGTCGCCCTTGTCGCCCTCGCGGATGACGACGTGGCTGTCCTCGAATTTCCGGACCTCCACCGCTTGCATCACGCGGAGCAGCTCGCGATCGCCGAGGCGCGCGAAGAGCGGCATCCGGCCGAGGACCTCACGTTTCAGCGCGAAGCGTCGGGCCCGCTCGTCGTCCTTCGCCTCGCCCTGGATCCTCACCAGGACGACGGTGATGTTGTCCTTGCCGCCGCGGCCCTTCGCGAGCTCGACCAGGCCCTTGGTCGCGGCGTCACCGTCGTTGGCGACGAAGGGAGAGATCTCCTCCGCGGTGTCGAGGTACCCGGTCAGGCCGTCGCTCGCGAGGACGAACTGATCGCCCGGGAGCACCTCGATCATCAGCGTGTCGACGTCGACGCGCTCGTAGACGCCCACCGCGCGGGTGATCGCGTTCTTCTGGCCGACCTTCTCGATCTGCTCGGGCGTCAGCTTTCCGCGCTTGATGAGCTCGTTGAAGACGGTGTGGTCCTCGGTGATCTGCTGAACGGTGCCGCCGCGCGCGAGGTAGATCCGGCTGTCGCCGACGTGCGCGATGAAGCCGCGCGGCCCGAGCACCAGCAGCGCGCTGAGCGTGGTCCCCATCCCGCGCTTGGACGCGTCGGCCTGCGCTTCCTCGTGAATCCGCGAGCAGGCCCGCTGAACGGCGTGCTCCATCAGCGCCAGGATGTCGCGGTTGGTCACGCGCGACGCGCCACGGGCGCCCGCCACGAAGTCCGCGATCAGCTCCCGCTCACGCTTGATCTCCTCGTGCATCGACCGCACGGCAATCGCACTCGCGACCTCACCGGCGGCGTGACCGCCCATTCCATCCGCGACGACGAACAGCGAAAGCTTCTTGTCGACGAGGAAGTTGTCCTCGTTGTGCTCGCGAACGTTGCCGACGTCGGTCGCGGCGAAGAAGCGAATGGCGTCCGTCGACATCTAGTCGCTGATGATGCCATGGTGGTGCGGTCGAGGGCTATAGACCTGAAAGGTCTGGAAAATGCCGCCGACGGCGTGCTCTCGGCACACCCCCTTCGGGTACCCGACGCCGGCGCCGGGGCCGTGGTCATCGACCCGCCGAGTCCGGACCGTCGGGGTCGCGGGACGTGCGGCGAAAACCGGTCTCGTTGACGACGAGGGGCTTCGCCCACAGGCCCACGCCGAGCACCCACGCGAAGCTGACGAAGAGCAGCGCCATCCCCCCTCGAAGCCCGATGCGGTCTCCGAGTCGGCCGATGAGGAGCGGCACCACGGCGCCCCCGACGATGCCGGTGCAGAGGATGCCGGAGACCGTGCCGTGGTGCGCGGCGACCGAGTTGAGCGCGAGCGAAACGATGATCGGCCACATGACCGACGCGACCAGACCGATCGCCGGCAGGGTGATGGTCGCGGCCCAGGTCTGCCCGAAGAGCCCGATCGCGAGGAGCACCAGGGCACAGCTCGCGTGGACGACGAGGACCTTGCGGCTATCGAAGAGCTTCAGGAGGAGCAGGCCGAGCAGGCACCCGAGCGTCATCAAGCCCCAGAACCAGGAGACGGCGCTCGCTCCGCCGGTCCGCGGATCGACGCCGTGGTAGGTCGACAGAAATTGCGAGAGCCAGCTCGCGACACCCTGCTCCGAGCCGACGTACATGAAGACGCTCACGAAGTAGCGCGGAACGACGCCGCCCGTGAGGAGGGCCCGGTGCGTCGCGAGCGAGCCCGCCCGTTCCTCGCGGGTCCTCTCCACGCGTGGTAGGCGCGCGAGGCCGACCACGACGACCATCGCCGCCGCGAACGCCGCGAAGATCCAGTAGAGCGACACCCACGGAAGCTGCCCGCCCGCCTCGCGCAGGCGGCGCACCACGAAGCCCTGGGCCGCGGGATCGACGAGGTGGGCGTAGAGGCGCGGGCTGAGGAACGACGCGGCCCCGAACACGAGCTGCGCCATGGTCGAGAAGAACGCGAAGTGCTCCTCGCCCCCGGCCACGCGGAGCAGCGGGTTGACCGCGACCTGGAGCGCCGCCATCGCCACCCCCATCGCGAACAGCGACCCGATCACCACGCCGTAACGCGGAAAAAGCGCGAACGAGAGCGCCGCGACGAAGGCGAGCATGAACGACGTGACCATCACGCGCTTCTCCGAGGCGCGCTCGATCCACACGCCCGCAGGGATGGACGTGAGCCCGAACGCGACGAAGAACGCGAACGGCAGGAGCCCCGCCGCGGTGAGCGAGAGCTGGAAGGCGCCGATGATCTCCGGGATCAGCGGGTCGATGGTGTTCGTGAAGAGCGAGACGACGAAGAAGACCACGAACACGAGCGCGACAACCGCGGGGCGTCGGGCCTCCCGCCGGACAAGAGGCGGGTCGCCTTGTGCGCTCATTCGGTCGCGGTGACCTTGGTCGCGTGGACGAAGCGCCCGGCCTCGCTCCCTGCGTGGGCGGCGAGGGCGAGCGAGAGCATCTGGGCGGGCAAGATCTCGAGGAGCGGACGGCGCGCGGCCGGGCCCTTCCGGAGCCCAAACGTCTCGTGCTCGGTCGCTTCCCCCACGAGGTGAGCGCGCGCGCCGGCCCGGCGAAGGTCGTCGACGAGGGCGCGGTTGAGGGGGGCGACGCTCGCGTCGCCCTCGTAGACGAGAGCGAGCACGTGATCGGCAGCCATCTCCATCGGCCCGTGCCGCAGGGCCGCGCTGGTCATGCCCTCCGCGTGGCATCGCGCGGACTCCTTCACGATGAGCCCCGCTGTGTACGCGGCCGCCAGCGACGCGCCCCGTCCGGCGAAGAAGACGTCACGGACGCCGCGCGAGAGCGGCGCGAGCGCGGCGACGTGCTCTTCCCAGCCGCTGAGGTACTCGGCCATGGCGGCGGAGGCCGTCGCGAGCCCGGCCACCTCTCGACCGGGCGCCTGGTCACAGAGGACGTCGCCGAGGAAGGCGAGCGCGGCGAGGGTGGCCACGTAGGTCTTGCACGATACGGTGGCCTCCTCGCCGGCGCGCGTGAGGAGCAACGCGTCGGCGGCGGTGGCGAGCGGCGATCCGGGGGTGTTGGTGACGCCGATGAGCACCCCGCGATCGGCGGGGGGCCTCGCCGCGAGGCGCACGATCTCGGCGCTCCTGCCCGACTGCGACACCGCAACCACGAGCGTGGTCGTGCCGAGGAGCCGCGGCATCGCGTGAATCAGCTCGGACGTGTCGACGATCATCGCGGTTACGCCGTGCTCCACGAGGCGGATCGCGAGCGGGTGAAGCGCCGCGAGCGAAGACCCCATTCCGGTGAGGACGATGCGCTCGAAGCCTCTTGCCGCGAGCCGCCCGGCGATCGCGAGCAGCGACGCCTCGAGGGCGAGCGACGTGAGCGTCGCCTCGACAGCCATGGGCTGCTGGAGGAGATCGTGCAGGTAGGGTCCGCGAATCACGGCGTTGGTCATGGCGATCGTCCTTTCAGGGAAAACGCCTGGGCGGCGCCCAGCAGCACCGCGTCATCACCGAGAATGCTCGTCACGATTGCAGCGTCGTGGCCGTGGCCCGAGACGAGCGTGGAGCTTGCCCGTACCACTTCGCGTGCGCGATCGAGCAAGAGATGTGCGCTGCGCATCACACCTCCCCCGAGCGCGATCACGTCCGGGGCGAACATGGCGATCACGTTCGAGAGGCCAACGCCGAGGTAGAACGCCTCGCGATCGACCACCGCGCGTGCCCAGGGCTCGCCCCTGGCGGCGCGGACACAGATCGTCTCGGCGGTGAGCATGGCGGGAGGCTCGAGGCCGGTCTGCGGTTCTGCGGCCTCAGGCGCGTTCGCGCGTGCCCACGCGACCATCGCGGGGCCGCTCGCGAGGATCTCCCAGCAGCCGCGCCCGCCACACGGGCAGAGGGGGCCAGAGGCCTCGATCATGTGGTGGCCGATCTCCGGATGAACGCCCCCCGCGCCCCGGTAGATCTCGCCGTCGAGCACGAAGCCGCCCCCGATGCCGGTGCTGATCGTGACGTAGACGAAGCGCCGGGCGCCTCGGCCCGCGCCAAACGTTGCCTCTCCGAGGGCGGCGGCGTCCGCGTCGTTCTCGATGTGGACAGGCACCCCGAGGGCGCTCTGCAGCGCCGCGCTCAAGCCCTCTCCTCGCCACCCGGGGAGGTTGTCGACCTGGCCGAAGACGCCGCTCTGGCGATCGATGGGCCCCGTCGCGCCGATCGCGACGGCCTCGAGATCGGTGCCGGCCGCTTCGTGCAGCATGCGCACGATCCGCTCGACCCCGCTCGAAAACCCTTGCTCGGGCAGGGTCGGCTCCTCCTGTCGGTGGTGGACCTTGTGGGGGCCGCGCGCGTCGACAGCGCCGACGGCGATCTTGGTGCCGCCGATGTCCACGACGCCGATCATGGCTCAGCCCTCGTCGTCGTCGCCCTTGCCGTCGCCGCGCAGCCCGAGCGCGCGGGCCTTCTTGTAGAGGTGACTCCGTTCGAGATCGAGGGCCCGCGCGGTGGCGGCCATCTGCCCGCCGTGGTGCGTCAGCGCGTCGACCAGGATCTGCCGCTCGGACTCCTCCACGAGGACGCGGAACGGGACCCCGGGCCGGTAGAGCCCCTGCGCCTTGGACATCGAAGTGCCCGGCAGGCTTTCCAGCACAGTGGGATCCGAAGCTTGGAATTCACGTGACTTGAAGTCGCGG
>JADMIO011260366.1_pt1 | contig 31407 bp, 31 predicted proteins | sample 8958161 | NCBI WGS metagenome assembly JADMIO01 (sample SAMN16585339, study PRJNA669376) | soil metagenome | isolation source: Crop rotation soil | place: USA: Cullars Rotation, Alabama | collected 2011 | reverse complement strand
CCCCCCTCCCTCTTCACACAAGATATCGCGAACCGCCCGACCCACGAGCCCGTTCGTCGCGATCACATCCCCGCCGAACGCCGTCGGGCGCCCGCGCCAGTCGGTGAACACCCCGCCGGCCTCCAGGACCACCGGCATCACCGCGGCCGCATCCCACGGGTTCATGATGTCGTCGATCATCACCTCGGCGCGCCCCGTCGCCACGAGCAGGTAGCCGTAGCAGTCGCCCCACGTGCGCACGACCCGCGCGCCCGACACGAGGTGCTCCCAGCGCGGCCGGCGCTCCGGGTGCGCCTTGAACCGCTCGCTCGTCGCGAGCACCGTCGCGTCCGCGATCACGCCCACGCTCGAGACGTGGCAGCGGCTCCCGTTCCACCAGCACCCCTCGCCAGGCGCCGCCGCCACCAGCTCGGCCACCGCGGGAAAGTACGCGGCGCCGGCGAGCACGTCCTCCCCCTCCGCCACCGCCACCAGCGTCCCCCAGAGCGGCACGCCCGCGATGAAGCTCTTGGTCCCGTCGATCGGGTCCAGGATCCAGCGGCGCCTCGCGCCGGGACGCGTCTCCCCCTCCTCCTCGCCCAGGATGCCGTCCGCGGGAAAGCGCGTCTCGATCCACTCGCGCGCGAGCCGCTCCGCCGTGCGGTCGGCCACCGTCACCGGCGAGCCGTCGCGCTTCGTCTCGACGCCGACCCCCGTGCGGTAGAAGCGCATCGCGGCATCCCCCGCGATCCGCGCGACGTCGGCCGCCGCGTGCAGCAGATCAGAAAGTCGATTCTCGACAGGCATTCTGAGATTCGTTCGGACCTGGGGGGAGGGGGGAGGAGGGAGGGGGGAGGAGGGAGGGGGGAGGAGTGGTGCCCCCCTCCCCCCTCACCGCACCCGCACCCCGCCCTCGCGCATCGCCCGCTTGATCTCCCCCACGGTGGTCTCGCCGTCGTGCAGGATGCCGGCCACCAGGGCGGCGTCCGCGCCCCCCTCGCGCAGCGCCTCGAGCACGTGGCCCGCGCGCCCCGCGCCGCCTGACGCGATCACCGGCACGTCCACGGCATCGGCCACCGCGCGCGTGAGCGCGAGGTCGTAGCCGGCCTTGGAGCCGTCGCGGTCGATGCTCGTGAGGAGAATCTCGCCCGCGCCGCGCCGCACGCACTCCCGCGCCCAGCCGACCGCCTCGAGCCCCGTGCGCGTGCGCCCGCCGCGCGTGTACACGCGCCAGAAGGGGGTGTGCCCGCCGCCGTGGCCCGGCACCGCCGGGTCGCGCTTGGCGTCGATGCTCGCGACCACGCACTGCGAGCCGAACCGCGCCGCGGCCTCCGTGATCACCTCCGGCCGCTCCACCGCCGCCGTGTTCACGCTGACCTTGTCCGCGCCCGCGCGCAGCGCGCGCCCCACGTCGTCCGCCGTCGAGATCCCGCCGCCGATCGTCAGCGGCACGAACAGCCGCTCGGCCGTCCGCCGCGCGACGTCGAGCAGCGTCGAGCGCTCCTCCGCGCTCGCCGAGATGTCGAGGAAGACGACCTCGTCGGCCCCCTCGGCCTCGTACCGCTCGGCGAGCGCCACCGGGTCGCCGACGTCGCGCAGCTCGACGAACTGCACCCCCTTCACCACGCGCCCCCCCTTCACATCGAGGCAGACGATGAGCCGGCGCGTGAGCATCAGCGGGAGGGGGGAGGAGGGAGGGGGGAAGGGGGAGGGGTGACTCCGGTGCCAGGAGGGCTCCCTGCTCCCTGACTGGCCCCCTCCCCCCTCCCCCCTCCCCCCTCCCTCAACGACACCGACCCCTTCGTCGAGAACACCACGTCCCCCTCCACCAACGCATCCCGCACCGCGAGCCCGAGCGCCTTGAACGCGGCCTCCACGATGTGGTGCCGGTCGCGGCCGCGCAGCACGCGAATGTGCAGCGTGGCCTTCGCGTTGTCGGCGAAGCTCCGCATCCAGTGCTCGTAGAGCCGGCTCGGCAGCCGCCCCGCGTAATAGGGGCGCCCACCGAGGTCGATCGACGCGTGCACGAGCGCATCGTCCATCGGGATCGTGCGGTCGCCGAAGCGCGCCGCGGTCGCCGGCAGCGCCTGGGCCAGCGCGAGCCCGAGCGTGATCGCCACGTCCTCGAGCACGTGGTGCGGCAGGTCGCCGCGCGCCTCGATCGTGAGGTCGAGCCCCGCGTAGCGCGCGAACGTCACCATCATGTGGTCGAGGAACGGGATCCCCGTGGCCACCGCGCCCGTCCCGGCGCCGCGCGCGAGGTTCACGCGGATGGAGGTCTCTCGTGTTTCGCGTGTGATCATGGTTCGGTGTTTGGGTCGCGTGTCGCGTGTCGCGTGTCGCCTATCGCGTATCGCTCTTCGCCGTTGCGATTCGCGATACGCGATACGCGCTCACTCGAAGAACTCCTCCGCCACCACCCGCGGGTCCATCGCCCCGGTATAGAGCGCCATCCCGATCACCGCCGCCGACACTCCGCGGTCCTCGAGGGCGCGGAGGTCGGCGAGCGTCGTCACCCCGCCCGAGGCGATCAGCGGCGCCCGCGACAGCTCGGCCACGTCCTCCATGAGCGGGAGGTCGGTCCCCTGCAGCTGCCCCTCGCGGTGCACGGCGGTCACCAGCAGCCCGGCGAGCGGCAGCGCGTTGAGCTCCTCCACCACGTCGAGGATGTTGTGCGGGAGCGTGCGCGCCCAGCCGCGGGTGACCACCCGCCGGTCGCGCACGTCGGCGGCCACGATGAGCTCGTCGGGAAAGAGCGACACCGTCTCGGCCAGCCAGTCCAGGTTCTCGAGCGCGCGCGTGCCGACGATCACCCGCGTCGCGCCATCGCGCAGGAGCTGCTCGATCGTCTCGCCGCTCCGCACCCCGCCGCCCACCTGCACCTCCACCCCCTCGGCCGGCGCGTCGCGCAGGATGTCGCGCACCACGTCCTCGTTCGAGCCGCGCCCCGTCGCCGCGTCGAGGTCCACCACGTGCAGCCGCCGGAACCCGTGCGCCGCCCAGGTGCGCGCCACGCCTAACGGGTCGCCGAGCCGGACGCGCTCCTCGCGGTACTCGCCGCCCACGAGCTGCACGCAGGCGCCGTCGCGCAGGTCCACCGCCGGGATCGCGATCATCGGCTCGCCATCGCGGCGGACTCGACCTGCGCGACGAACTCGCGCAGGAACTTCACGCCCGGCGCCGAGCTCTTCTCCGGGTGGAACTGCACGCCCACCGTGGCGCCCCCCGCGCCGGCCCGCACCACGGCCGGAAAGCGGTCCCCCTCGTGCGTGCTCCACGCACCCACGACGCGCTCGTCCTCCGGCCGGCAGACGTACCCGTTCGCGTAGTACGCGACCTCGAGCCCCGCGCGCTCGAGCAGCGCGTCGCGCGCGCCGCGGTCCGAGCCCCCCTCCACCGCGTTCCACCCGATCTGCGGCACCCGCCGCGCGCGGAGCCGCGTCACCCGCCCGGGAACGAGCCCGAGCCCCGCGCCCACGCCCTCCTCGCTCTCGTCGAACAGGAGCTGCATGCCGAGGCAGATGCCGAGGCAGGGCAGCCCCCGCTCGAGCGCCTCGCGCATCGCCGCTCGCCCCGGCGCCAGCCGCTCGGCCGCCGCCTGGAACGCGCCGACCCCCGGCAGCACGAGCGCATCCCCTTCGAGCGCCGTCACCGGATCCGTCTCCACCCTGACCTCCGCCCCCGCCGCCTCGAGCCCCTTCACGAGCGAGTGCAGGTTCCCGGCGCCGTAGTCGAATACCGTTACGCGTATCACGTCACTGCCTCCATGGTTCTCGGCTCCGGCCCGGAGCCGAGTGCGTCTGCATCCGGCTCAGCGGCGCTGCGCGCCGGTTCAGCGGCGGCCCCTGCGGGGCCGCCGGAGCTTGGCGACTGCGGAAGGAACGGCGGATCGCTGCAGCCATCCGCACTTGATGCCGCCGTCACCAAGCTCCGGCGCCGCGCCAGCGGCGCCGCTGAACCGGATGCCGACGCACTCTCCCTCGGGCCCGGGCCGAGAGCCGACCCCACAACGAGCTCCCTCACAGCACACTCCTCAACCCCTCCAGACACGCCTCCATCATCTCCCACGGCCCCACCGAGATCCGCAGCGCGTCCCCGACGTGCGGCAGGCCGGCGAACGGCCGCACCGCGACGCCTCGCTCGCGCATCCGGCGCGCGGTCTCCGCCGCGTCCGGCACCGGCACCAGCACGAAGTTGGCGGCCGAGGGAAGCGGCGCCAGCCCCAGCGCGCGGAGGCCGGCCGCGAGCCGCTCGCGGATCTCGACCGCCAGCGCCACGTGCTCGCGCACCCAGCCCAGGTCCTCCGTCAACGCGGCCACCGCCGCGCGCTCGGCGAGCGCGTTCACCTTGTAGGGCCCGCGCGACTTCTCCACCTCCGCCACCACCGCCGGCGCGCCGACGCCGTAGCCGATGCGCATCCCCGCGAGCCCGAACGCCTTGGAGAGCGTGCGCACCACGAGCACGCGCCCGCTCGCGAGCGCCAGCGCGGAGAGTCGCGCGCCCTCGCCCTCCCCCGCGTACTCCGCGTACGCCCCGTCGAGGATCACGAGCCCCGGCGCCCGCGCGACGATCGCCTCCACCGCGCCCGGCGACAGGAGGTTCCCCGTCGGGTTGTTGGGCGAGCAGAGGTAGATGATCGGCGCGCGCGTCTCGAGGAACGCGTCCGCGTCCGCGTCGAAGTCGCGCCCGAGCGGCACCGGGACCGGCACGAGCCCGTTCATGCGCGCGAAGATCGGGATCATCGCGAACGACGGCTCCGGGTGCGCCACGCGCATTCCCGGCTCCGCGAAGGCGCGGATCGCCGAGTCGAGCACGTCGTCGGAGCCGCAGCCGGTGACGACGTGCGCCGTCTCCACCCCCGCGTAGTCGGCGAGCGCCTGCTTGAGCGCGCCCGCGTAGAGCGCGGGATAGCGCGTGACCGTGGCCGCCGCCGCGCCGCGCAGCGCGCGCTCGGCCGCCGGCGGGATCCCCCACAGGTTCGTGTTGTCGCTCAGGTCCACCGCGCACGGCGCGCGGTTCGGCGCGTAGAGGTCGATGCCGCGATAACACTCGCGCGCGAACTCGAGCGCGTCTCTGCTGTCTCGATCGGTCATTGAATCCGTCTCTGTGCTGGCGAGTGGCGCGCGGGTAGCGGAAGGCGGAAGGCGGTCGGGTGCCCTCTGGGCGGGTGAAGGCGATAGAGCCGAGGTGTCATCGCCTTCCGCCTTCCGCTCACCGTCTTCCGCCTTCCGCTCACCGTCTTCCGCCTTCCGCTCACCGCCCACCTCCCGCCCACCCCCGCGCCGCCGCCGCGTGCGCCGGCAGCCCCTCGCTCGTCGCGAACGCGTCCACGTCGCCGGCCAGCCGCGCCGCGGCCTCGCGGCTCACGCGCTGCCAGGTCGTCCAGCGCACGAAGTCCAGCGTCGAGAGCCCCGAGTAGGAGCGCGCGAGCCCGCCCGTCGGCAGCACGTGGTTCGCGCCCGTCATGTAGTCCCCGAACGCCACCGACGCCGTCTCCCCCAGGAACACGGTGCCCGCGCTCCGCACGCGCGCGAGCGCCGCGTCCGGGTCGGCCACGGCGAGCAGCAGGTGCTCCGGCGCGTAGTCGTTCGCGAGCGCGACCGCGTCCCCGAGCGAGTCCGCCCCCAGCACCCCGCCGCGCGACGCGAGCGACGCCGCGATCACGGACGCGCGAGGCTCGTGAGGCACCGCCGCGAGCACCGCGTCCGCGATCCGCCGCGCCGTCGTCTCCCCCACCGCCGCCACCACCACCGCGGCCATCGGGTCGTGCTCGGCCTGCGCCATCACCTCGCGCGCCACGGCCTCGGCCGACGCCGACTCGTCGGCGATCACGAACAGCTCGCTCGGCCCCGCCGGCGAGTCGATCGCGACCGCGCCGCTCACCTGCAGCTTCGCCTCGGCCACGTACGCGTTCCCCGGCCCGACGATGCGGTCCACGCGGGGGACGGTCGCCGTGCCGTACGCCATCGCCGCGATCGCGCCCGCGCCGCCTAACGCGAACACCCGGTCCGCGCCCGCGAGCGCCGCCGCGGCCAGCACCACCGGCGTCGGCAGGCCGCTCGCCGCGGGCGGCGAGCAGACGAGCACCTCGCCCACCCCCGCCACCCGCGCCGGCACCGCGCCCATGAGCACGCTGCTCGGGTACGCCGCTCGCCCGCCCGGCGCGTACACGCCCACCCGCGCGAGCGGGTCCGGCCGCCGCCCCACGACGATTCCCGGCTCCGTCTCCACCTCCGTGGCCCGCGGGCGAAAGGCCCGGTGCGCCGCCGCGATGTTGGCCGCCGAGCGCTCCATGGCGCGGCGAAGGGCGGGGTCGAGCGCGTCCAGCGCCTCGGTCCAGCGCGCCCTCGGCACCTCGAGCGCGTCGAGCTCCACGCGGTCGAGCTCGCGCGCGAGCGCCACGAGCGCCGCATCGCCTTCGCGCCTCACGCGCGCGACGATCTCCGCCGTCCGCGCCCGCACCGCCTCGTCGCTCGACGTGGCGCGGTCGAAGAGGGCGCGCCGGTCGGCGTCGGTGAGCCTGGCGAGCGGGCCGGTGAATCGGAGTGTGGTGTGCATGGCTGGTCGCCTATGGCCTATGGCTCATGGCAGTGCCGATGCGATGCCGGCTACCTCGCACCGAGCCAACCCTCGAGACGCACTGCCATATGCCATATGCCATATGCGCCCTATCACGGCATCAACCGCTCGATCCGCGTCACCAGGATCCCCTCGCAGCCGAGCGCCTTGAGCGACGCGATGGTGCGGTAGATCGAGGCGGCGGGGACCACGGCGTGGACGGCCACGAAGGTGCCGCCGTTCAGGAGGTCGATCACGGTGGGGCCGTTGAGACCGGGGAGCACTTCCTTCACGCTCGCGAGCGCCGCGCGCGGCACGTTGGCCATGAGGTAGCGCTGCCCGCGCGCGCGCAGCACCGACGCGAGCGCGGTGACGAGCTCGTCGAGCGCGCGCGCCTTGCCGTCGGCGTCACCCGGCGAGGCGGCGGCGCCCTGCCGCGTGATGAGCCGCGCCGTGGACTCCATCACCGTGGCCACCTCGCGCATGCCGTTCACGCGCAGCGTCGAGCCGGTCGAGGTGATGTCCACGATCACGTCCGCGATCCCCAGGTGCGGCGCGATCTCGGCCGCGCCGGAGACCGGGACCACCTCGACCGGGCGGCCGGCCTCGTCGAAGAAGCGGCGCGTGAGCCGCGGGAACACCGTGGCGACGCGCGTCGTGCCGCCGTCCCGGCCGATGTCGTCGAGCGAGCCCACGCCGCTCTCCTCGCGCGCCGCGACCACGAGCCGGCAGCGGCCGAACCCGAGGTCGAGCAGGTCGTCCAGCGCGCGCTCGGACTCGCGCACCAGGTCCCAGCCGGTGACGCCGGCGTCCGCCGCGCCGTCGGCGACGAACTCGGGGATGTCCTGCGCGCGCACGAAGATCGCCTGGAACTCGCCGCCGAGCGAGGCGGTGAGCGCGCGGTCGCTCGTCTTGCGCACGTCGAGTCCGGCGTCGGTGAAGAGCTCGCGCGTCTCCTCGGCGAGCCGGCCCTTGTTGGGGAGGGCGATGCGTAGCATGGGCAAAATAGAAAAGGCCCGTCCGGTCGGACGGGCCGTGGCTGCTGTGCGGACCTCTCGGCGATTCCTACGACCGCGTCGCGGTCACCCGAGCACGTGCGCAGCGCCCCGACCCGTCGGGCCGTGGTGATGCGCATGATGATGGCGGGTGGCGACGCGGGTGAAGCGCATGAGCGCAACGTACGCGCGCGCGGCGGGTCGGGCAATGGGCGCCGGCGAGCCGATCATCGCCTTGACCCGCTGCATCACCGAGACGATGCTTTGCCCTCCTCGACGATCCCGGGTTCGCATGCGCCTATTGCTCGGAGTGCTGGTGGCGGTCGCGGTGTCGGCGTGTGGCGGAGGCGATGGCCCCACCGGCAACGGCTCGGTGGCCACGGTGACGGTGAGCCCCGGCGGCACCCAGAGCCTCAATCAGGGCGCGACGCTGGTCCTCGTCGCGTCGGCCCGGAACTCGAGCCACGGGACGGTGAGCGGGCAGAGCTTCACCTGGACGACCTCGGACGCGTCGAAGGTCTCGCTCTCGTCCACCAGCGGCGCGAGCGTGACGGCGACCGGCGTCGCGGTGGGGAGCTCGACCGTCACGGTGAGCGCGGCCGGGCTCTCGAGGCAGGTGACCATCACCGTCCCGTCCGTCAACACGACCTTCCCGGCGAGCGCGTCGGTGACGACCGCCGGCAACACGTTCAGCCCGGCGCAGGTGGACATCACGGCCGGCGGAACGGTGACCTGGACCTTCGCCGCGACCGCGCACGACGTCGTGTTCGGCGCGAGCGGCTCGCCCACCCGCGTCTCGCTCTGCTCGTCGTGCACCACGACGCGGACCTTCCCGACGGCGGGGACGTTCCCCTACGAGTGCACGGTACACGCGGGGATGACGGCGGCGGTGGTCGTGCACTAGGGACGGGCTTGCAATCCCCGTCTTTGTGAATTAATTCACATAGGCTGCGGGATTCCCGCGGTGTGTGCCGGCGAGTGTCACGACACTTGCGGTGGCCCCCTGCACGGCACGTGAGCTCGTACGACCCCGGACGATACTGGAGGCTTCTAGCAATGCGGTTCTACGGACTGGCGCTCGCCGCGAGCGCGATCGTTCTCGGCGCCTGCGCCGGCGGCGACAACAAGGCGGCGGATACGGCTGCGACGGCGGCCCCGGCGGCGGCCCCGGCCCCGGCTGCGACTGACACCACGGCTGCGGCCGCTCCGGCCCCGGCCGGCGCCGCGCCCGCGACGGCCGGCGCGATGGCGCCGATCACCGGCAAGACGCACGAAGTGAAGATGATCGGCGACGACAAGGGCTATCGCTTCGAGCCCGCCGACCTGACGATCAAGGCCGGCGACGGCGTGAAGTGGACCGTCGTCTCCACCCCGCCGCACAACGTCGCGTTCCAGAACGTGGCCGGCGCCGCCAAGACCCAGCTCATGGCGAACATGCCGAACCAGATGTCGGAGCTCTCGAGCCCGATGCTCATGACGGCCGGCGAGAGCTACACCGTCTCGTTCGCGAACGTCCCGGCGGGCAAGTACGACTACATCTGCACGCCGCACCTCGCGATGAACATGAAGGGGTCGATCACGGTCCAGTAAGGGCCTCGCGATCGCTCCTCCCGCGCGACCGAGCGGGGGTGCCTAACCAGGCACCCCCGCTCGCTGCTTTTGAGCCGCGGCCCCCCGCGGCCTAGATTTCGGCGGACCATGACCCACGACTCCGCGGCCTGGATGGCCGCCCGCGCGCGCAACGCGCTCCGGCGGCCCATCGTCATCGGGGCGATCGGCGCGCCGGTGTTCATCGCGGCGCTCATGGCGCTCATCCTCGTGCCGCGCCAGGCCACCCGCGTCGCCCGCGTCACCGCGCCGCGCCCCGAGGAGTGGGCCGACACCGCGTCCCTCCGCGCCGCCGCGGCCCAGGCCCAGCGCGTCATCCAGACCGCCGACACCACGGTCGAGTCCGTGCGCCGCGCCGTCGTCGCCGCCACCGCGCCGCCGGTCGACACCCTCCCGCCCGAGCTCCGCGCGCGGCGCGACTCCCTCGCCGTCGTCAGCGGCCGCCTCGGCCGCCTCCTCGCCCGCGTCGAGACCGCGCCCCTCCTCGCCTCCTACCGCGAGCTCGGCCAGTCGCCCGAGCTGCGCGAGGACTTCCGCGTCACCGCGATGCTCGACACCCTGGCCGAGATCGAGAAGGAGCGCGACGCGTTCGGCGCCGTCGCCGGCGTTGACCCCGTCTTCATGGAGCTCACCGCGCGCGCGACCGCGATCGGCCGCTCGATCCAGGCCATCGCCCAGGAGCGGCGCGCCGCCGTGCGCCGCGAGCTCGCCGTCCTGCGCCCCGCCGCGTCCGCGCCCGCCGTCATCCCCACCGTCGACACCACCGCCATCCTCGCGGCGCGCGACTCCGCCGCCGCCGCGCTCGCCGCCACCATCCAGGCGCTCAACCAGGCCCGCCGCGAGAACCGCGACCTCGCCCGCCGCGCCGAGCGCGCCCGCGACCTCGCCAACGTCACCGCCCCCCCGGTCGCGATGCTCGCCGCCGCGCTGGTCATCGCCCTCGTGTTCGGCTTCATCGTCACGTTAGGCCTGGAGCTCCGCCAGCCCCGCATCGCCGACGGCGCCGAGGCCGAGCGCATCGCCGGGCACCGCGTGCTCGCCACCGTCCGCGCCCAGCGCGCCGTCCCCGAGCGCGCGCGCCGCGTCGCCGACCTCCACCTCCCCCCCCTCCTCGACCTCACCGCCGAGCCCTACCGCCTCCTCTACCTGCACCTCGCGCCGCTCGGCTCCGCCGTCCCCATCATCACCGTCACCGGCGACGAGCCCTCGGTCGTCGCCACCGTCGCCGCCAACCTCGCCGCCGCCGCGTCGTACGAGAGCCGCAACACCCTCCTCGTCGACGCCGACGCCGACACCGGCGGCATCTCCGGCGTCCTGCACATCAATCCGGACCCCGGACTCGCCGGCATCGCCGACGGCTCCACCGAGTGGGCCTCCGCCATCGTCTCCATCTCGCTCGGCCGCGGCCGCATGCTCGACATCGTCCCGAGCGGCGAGTTCGGCACCCGCCGCGCGACCGCGCCGATCGCCCGGCTCCTCGAGCGCGACCTCCCGCGCATCGCCCGCCGCTACGACGTGGTCGTCGTCGTCGCGCCGCCGCTGCTCGCCAGCGAGGTCGAGGGCGCCGCAGGCGCGGTCGCGCCGCTGCCGCGAAAGGACGTGATCGTGTGCGCCCGCGTCGGACACTCCTCCGTCGGCGGCCTCGCCCACCAGATCACCGCGCTGCACGACGCGAAGGCCACCGTCCACGGCCTCGTGCTCTGGGACATGGTCCCGCCCGTCATCCCCACGCGCGCCGAGGTCATCGCCGCGCGCACCGCGAGCTTCACCTCCGAGCACCACGTCGGCAGCCTCGCCTGACCTCGTAGCCCGCAGCCCACATGGCCGAAGTCACCCTCGACCTCCGCGGCGTCCCCAAGCCCCAGGCCTACGACGAGCTCGTCGCCCACACCGCGGCCGTCCTCGCCGGCATCGACGACGACGTCGCCGCGATGGCGACCATCAGCGCCCTCGTGCACCACGCGTTCGGGCACCTGTGGACCGGCTTCTACCGCGTCGTCGCCCCCGGCCTGCTCCGCGTCGGGCCGTACCAGGGCACGCTCGGCTGCCTCGACATCGCGATCGGCAAGGGCGTCTGCGGGACCGCGGCCGCCGAGCGCCGCACGGTGATCGTCGAGGACGTGCACGCCTTCCCCGGCCACATCACCTGCGACGCCCGCTCGCGCTCCGAGATCGTCGTCCCCGTGTTCCGCGGCCCCGAGCTGATCGCCGTGCTCGACGTCGACTCCGACCGCCCCGCCGCCTTCGACGCCGAGGACCAGGCCGGGCTGGAGCGGCTGGTGGGATGGTTCGCGTGAGCGGAAGGCGGAAGGCGGTGAGCGGAAGGCGATAGACGTCATCCTGAGGGAGGCTTGGGAGCGCCGACCGAAGGATCTCTCACCATCCGAGCCGAGCCTGAGAGATCCTCTCCATCCAAAGGGATCCTTCGGTCGAGCCTTCGGCTCTCCCTCAGGATGACAGCATCGCCTTCCGCCTTCCGCTCACCGCCTTCCGCTCACCGCCTTCCGCTCGCCACTCGCCACTCGCCCCGCGCTGCCCGCACCGTATATTCCCCACCCCATGGCGATCACCGGTTACTCCGACCGCGTCAACCACGCCCTCGCGTTCGCGGCCAAGCATCACGATCGGCAGGTTCGGAAGGGGACCCGGCTGCCGTACCTCACCCACCCGGCGAACGTCGCCCTCATCCTCTGCCGCTACGGCCAGGACGACGAGACCGTCATCGGCGGGATCCTCCACGACGTCATCGAGGACTGCGTCCGCGATGGCTACACGAGCGAGATGCTCGCCGAGCGCATCGGCGACAAGTTCGGGCACGACGTGCTCCAGACCGTGCTCGCCGTGACCAAGCGCGGCGAGGACGACGACGGCGAGCCCCTCTCGTCGGAGGAGCGCCAGAACGACTACCTCGAGCGCCTCGAGCGCGCCGGGGACCGCGCGCGCTGGGTGTGCGCCGCCGACAAGATCCACAACGGCAGCAGCATCCTCGCCGACCTCAGGCGCACCGTGGACCCCGACTCCGTGTGGGGGCGCTTCACCGCCGGCCGCGAGGGTACCATCCGCTGGTACCGCCGCGTGCACGACCGGCTCGCCCAGGTCGGCTTCGACGCGCCCATCATGGACGAGCTGCGCCGCGTGACCGAGTCGCTCGAGGAGTGGCTCGCCCCCGAGCGCATCGCCGCCTCCCGCCCGCCCGACTGAGCCCCTCCGGGGGCGCCCGCCCGGGGTACGGCTTTCGCAACGGGCCCGGGCATGGGGCAGCCCCACGTCGCAGACGACCTGGACCGCACCGAGATCCGCGATCTCGCCCGTCAGCTCGGCGAGGAGCGCCAGCGCGTGGCGGCGGTGGTGGACACCGCGCTCGACTGCATCGTGGGAATGGACGCCGCGGGGCGGATCACCGAGTTCAACCCGGCGGCCGAGCGGACCTTCGGCTACCGCCGCGAGGACGTCCTGGGGCGCGACATGGCGGAGGTGCTCATCCCGCCGGCCCACCGCGAGGCGCACCACGCCGGGCTCGCCCGCTACCTCGCCACGGACGAGCCCCGCATGCTCGGCCGCCGCGTCGAGCTCACCGCGCTCCGCGCCGACGGCACCGAGTTCCCCGTCGAGCTGGCGATCACGCGCCTGCCGGCGGAGGGGCCGCCGGCGTTCACGGCCTGGCTGCGCGACATCACCGACCGCCGCGGCACCGAGGCGGCGCTCCGCGCGAGCGAGGAGCGCTTCCGCGCGCTCGTCGAGCAGCTGGCGGACGCGATCGTCGTCATCGGCGGCGACTCGCGCGTGCTCTACGCGAGCCCGGCCGTCGAGCGCATCACCGGCTTCACGCGCGAGGAGCTGACGGGCGCGATCGGGCTGGGCTTCACCGAGCCGGCCGACCTGCCCGCGGCGACGCGCTTCCTCGAGGAGCTCGTCAGGCACCCGCGCGAGAGCCGGCGGGTGGAGCTGCGCGTCCGCCGCAAGAACGGGCCGGCGCGCACGCTCGCCGTCACCGGCACCAACCTGCTCGACCACCCGTCGGTCCGCGGCATCGTCCTCAACGCCAGCGACATCACCGAGCGCAAGGACCTGGAGGAGCGCTTCCGCCAGTCGCAGAAGATGGAGGCGGTGGGGCGGCTGGCCGGCGGCGTCGCCCACGACTTCAACAACATCCTCACCGTCATCACGACGACGACCGGCCTCCTGCTCGAGGCGCTCCCCAAGGGCGACGTCAGGCGGGACGACGTGCTGGAGATCCAGAAGGCCGCCAACCGCGCGGCCGGCCTCACGCACCAGCTCCTGGCCGTGAGCCGCCGGCAGGTGCTTCGCCCCCGGACGCTGGACCTGAACGCCGCCGTGCGCGACATGCTGGCGATGCTGCGCCGCGTGATCGGCGAGGACGTCGACCTCGTGACGGAGCTGGAGCCGGGGATCGGCTGCGTGCGCGCGGACGCGAGCCAGCTCGCGCAGGTGGTCCTGAACCTCGCCGTCAACGCGCGCGACGCCATGCCCGAGGGCGGGCGCCTGACGATTCGCACCGGCGCGCTCGAGCTGGAGGAGCCGGAGGCGCGGCGCCGCGCGCTGCTCCAGGCGGGCCGCTGGGTGACGCTGGACGTGAGCGACGCCGGCGTCGGCATGGGCCCCGAGGTGCAGTCGCACCTCTTCGAGCCCTTCTTCACCACCAAGCCCGCCGGCACCGGCACGGGGCTCGGCCTCTCCACCGTGTACGGCATCGTCGAGCAGTCGGGCGGGCAGATCGAGGTCGAGAGCGCGCCCGGCCACGGCTCGACCTTCACGATCTACCTCCCGCGCGTGGACGCCGAGCCCGAGGGCGACGGCGCGGAGCGCGCGGCGGTGCCGGACGCCGGCCGCGAGACGATCCTCCTCGTGGAGGACGAGGCCCCGGTCCGCGCGCTCGCGCGCCGCGTGCTCGAGCGCAAGGGCTACCTCGTGATCGAGGCGAAGGACGGCGCCGACGCGCTCGTGCTCTGCGAGCGCTCGCCGTTCACCATCGACCTCCTGGTGACCGACGTCGTGATGCCCGGCATGAACGGCCGCGCGGTGGCCGAGTGCCTGCGCCGCGAGCGCCCCGACCTCCGCGTGCTCTACATGACCGGCTACACCGACGACGAGATCGTCAGGCGCGGCCTCAAGGACGAGAGCGTGGCGCTCATCCAGAAGCCCTTCGCGCCCGACGAGCTCACGCGCCGCGTGCGGGAGCTGCTGGACCAGTAGCCCGGCAGGGGCCCGGTCCGTTGCCGCGCATCAGGCGGCCGAGGTCGCGCGCTCCCGCGCCGGATACGTCCGCGCCACGTAGTCCTCGAGGATCCTGAGGAAGTCCGCCACGATCCCCTCGCCCTTGAGCGTCGTCATCAGCGCGCCGTCCACGTACACCGGCGCCTTGGGCTCCTCGAACGTCCCCGGCAGCGAGATGCCGATGTTCGCGTGCTTCGACTCCCCGGGCCCGTTCACGACGCACCCCATCACCGCCACCCGCATCTCCTCCACCCCCGGATGCGACTCGCGCCACTCCGGCATCCGCTCCCTGAGGTAGAGCTGGATGTCCTCGGCCATGCGCTGGAAGAAGGTGGACGTCGTGCGCCCGCAGCCGGGGCACGCGGTGACCTGCGGCGCGAACGAGCGCAGACCTAACGACTGGAGGATCTGCTGCGCGACCTGCACCTCCTCCGTGCGGTCGCCGTTCGGCCGGGGGGTGAGGCTCACGCGGATCGTGTCGCCGATCCCCTTGGCCAGGAGGATCGAGAGCCCCGCCGTGCTGGCGACGATCCCCTTCATCCCGAGCCCCGCCTCCGTGAGGCCGAGGTGCAGCGGGTAGTCGCAGCGCGCGGCGAGCCGGGTGTACACGTCCACCAGGTCCTGCACCCCCGACACCTTGGCCGAGATGATGATGCGGTCGTGCCCGAGCCCCGTCTCCTCGGCCAGCGCCGCCGAGCGCAGCGCGCTCTCCAGCATGGCCTCGACGTAGACGTCCTTGGCGTCACGGGGTTCCGGCTGCCGCGAGTTCTCGTCCATCATCGCCGTGAGCAGGTCCTGGTCGAGCGAGCCCCAGTTCACGCCGATGCGCACCGGCTTCCCGTGCTCCACCGCGATCTGCACGATCGTGCGGAAGTTCTCGTCGCGCCGCTTGCTCCCGACGTTCCCCGGGTTGATGCGGTACTTGGCCAGCGCCCTCGCGCACGCCGGGTACTTCGCGAGGAGCAGGTGCCCGTTGTAGTGAAAGTCGCCGACGACGGGCACGTCCACGCCGTCGTCGGCCAACCGGCGCACGATCTCGGGGACGGCGGCCGCCGCCTCCTCGTTGTTCACCGTCACGCGCACGAGCTGCGAGCCCGCGCGCGCGAGCGCCGCCACCTGCGCGGCCGTACCCTCGGCGTCCGCCGTGTCGGTGTTGGTCATCGACTGCACGACGACCGGATGCGCGCCGCCGACCGGCACGTCGCCGACGGTGCAGGTGACCGTGTGTCTGCGTGGGAAGGGCATGGGGTGAAAGTTAAAGGCGCGGATCGCGAATCGCGTATCGCGAATCGCGGATCGCGAATCGCGATCCGCGATACGCCGTACGCCCCATAGGCCCCATGCCACGGGCGCTCTATATTCGCCGCATCCCAAACAGCCGACGATACCCGCCATGGCCGACCGCGACGCGAAGCTCGATCACACCACGACGATCGGAACGGTGCCCGAGACCAAAAAGAAGCGGCGCTGGGGATGGAAGCTCGGGCTCCTCGGCCTCCTGCTCTTTCCCGCCCTCCTCTTCGCCGTCTGGATCGCCATCACCCTGGGCTTCAGCTACTCGAGCGGCGAGCGCGTCGGCTACCTCCAGAAGTTCTCCGAGAAGGGCTGGCTCTGTAAGACCTGGGAGGGGGAGCTCGCCATGGCGACCATGCCCGGCGTGATGCCCGAGGTCTGGCGCTTCAGCGTGCGCGATGACGACGTCGCGCAGCAGCTCAAGCTGAGCCAGGGAAAGCGCGTCGCCGTCGCCTACAAGGAGCACAAGGGCGTTCCGACCTCGTGCTTTGGCGAAACGCCCTACTTCGCCTCGGGCGTACGCTCGCTGCCTCAGCCCTGAGCGGGATTCGCGATCGGGGCCGTTACCGCTCTCCTCCTGGCCAGTCTTTTTCCCAAGCGTCCGTTTTCCGGGCGCCCTCCGGCGCGGCGGACTTGGCATCCGCGCACGAAGGACTGAACACCAGGAGCAGGAAGAGATGCGGACGACCGGCAAGGTGAAGTGGTTCAACGACGCGAAGGGGTACGGCTTCATCACCCCCGACAACGGGACGCGGGACTGCTTCGTCCACTACAGCGCGATCCAGGGTCAGGGCTTCAAGTCTCTCGCCGAGGGCGAGGCCGTGGAGTTCGAAATCGTGCAGGGGCAGAAGGGTCCCTCCGCCGACAAGGTGAGCCGCGCCATCGCGAGCTGAGTCCGCATCGGCCTGGCAACGGAGAATCGCGAAGGGCGCCCCTCTTGGGGGCGCCCTTCGTCGTTTCAGGGTTCCGCAGCGCGCGGCCGGTGACGCGCCTCGACACGCTCGTTCCTGCGCACCGTCCGGACGAGTGGTCAGCGCGGGGTGGGGATGTCCCCGTGCTGCGGTGTCATCCGGTTACTTTCGAGAGGGCGCACGCACGCTCGGCGAGCTGGGCCGTACGGCGGTTCCAATTTTGCTAATAGCGGCAAGCGAAGCTCACGTGCGCCCCAGACTCGCCCTCCGTATCGGGCAGGTCGGGCACGTGTTCGTCACCAAGTCAGGAGGAAAACTGCATGTACCGCTTCACTCTGCGATTCTCGGCCGTCGCCCTCGCGCTCGTGTGCGGAGCGACCGCCCTTCAGGCTCAGAAGCCGGGCATCGGCGTCGCCGGCGGGTTCTCCATGCCGGCCGGTGATCTCGAGAAGAGCACCGACGCCGGCTACTACATCTCCGGTCTCATCGACTTCTCGCCGCCGCTCGCCCCCGTGGGGTTCCGCATCGACGGCTTCTACAACAACCTCACCGGCTCCGATGATGGCGCGGACTACCGGACCTACGCCGCGACCGGCGCGGTGACCCTCGGGATGGGTGGCGTCGGCATCAAGCCCTACTTCATCGGCGGGGTCGGTCTCTACAACAGCAAGCTCAATGTCTCGGGCGCCGAGGGCCAGACGAACTTCGGTCTCAACGGCGGCATCGGCGCGAAGTTCGGCCTGACCGGCTTCAGCACCTTCGTCGAGGCCCGCGTCCACTACGTCTTCCAGAAGGAGAGCTCGGCGCTCGGCGTCTCCTCCGGCAGCAAGTCGGCGACGTTCATCCCGGTGACCTTCGGGATCATCTTCTAGGCCGGTCCGGCGTCGCGGATCCACCAACGAGAAAGCTCCGGCCCGATCTCGGGCCGGAGCTTTCTCGTTCTGATCGGCCGGTGCGCTACCGCGCCGCTCGCAGCTGATTGCCGGAGCGCCGCTCTTCGCGCGGCGGCGCCAGTGCCTCGCGGGCCGCCGCGAGCTGCGCCTTCACCGCGCCGGGGCCCGTGCCCCCCTCCACCTCGCGCCGCTCCACCGACGCGGACGCCGAGAGCGCGTCCAGCACGTCGGGTCCGAACGCGGCGTGGGCCGCGGTGAACGACTCGTAGGGGAGCAGATGCAGCTCCGTGGAGCGCAGCTCGCTCTCGCGAACCAGCTTGCCCACCGCGCCGTGCGCCTCGCGGAACGTCGCGCCCTTGCGCACCAGGTAGTCCGCGAGGTCGGTCGCCATCATCGCGCTCGACAGCGCCGCCGCCATGCGCCGGGTGTCGAAGCGCGTCTCGGCCAGCGCGCCGGCGACCGCGGGGAGCACGAGCAGGATCGCGTCCACCGCGTCGAAGAGCGCGCGCTTGTCCTCCTGCAGGTCCTTGTTGTAGCCGGAGGGCAGCCCCTTGAGCGTGGCGAGCAGCGCGGTGAGGTCGCCGAGGACGCGGGCGCCGGAGCCGCGCGCGAGCTCGAGCGCGTCCGGGTTCCGCTTCTGCGGCATCATGCTCGAGCCGGTCGTGAAGGCGTCGCCGAACTTCGCGAAGCCGAACTCGCTCGTGCCGAAGAGGATCATGTCCTCCGCGAAGCGCGAGAGGTGCGTCCCCAGCATCGTCACCGCGAACAGCAGCTCGGCCACGAAGTCGCGGTCGCTGACGGCGTCGATGCTGTTGGGCGAGAGCGCGGAGAAGCCGAGCGTGCCCTGGAGCAGCACGCGCGGGATCGGGAACGCGCAGCCGGCCACCGCGCCGCTCCCGAGCGGGAGGACGGAGGCCGCGCGCGCGGCGTGCGCGAGGCGCTCGCGGTCGCGCTCGAGGGGCCAGAAGTGGGCGAGCAGCCAGTGCGCGGCGGCCACGGGCTGCGCGCGCTGCAGGTGCGTGTACGCCGGCATCAGCGCCCCGCCTAACGACTCGGCCTGCTCGACGAGGGTCTCCTGGAGCGCCCGCACCGCCTCGTCGATGCGCTCCACGGCGTCCATGGCCCACATGCGCGTGCCGGTGGCCACCTGGTCGTTGCGGCTGCGCCCCGTGTGCAGCTTGGACGCGACGTCGCCCACCTCGTCGTGCAGGAGGCGGTCGATGAGCGTGTGCACGTCCTCGTCGCTCGGGAGCACGGCCGGCGGCGTGGGGCCGCCGAGCTTCGCGGCGACCGCGGCGAGGCCGCGCTCGATCGTCAGGCTCTCCTCGAGCGTGAGCACCCCCGCGTGCCAGAGCGCGGTCGCCCAGGCCTGCGAGAGCTTCACGTCGAACGGCCAGAGCCGGTAGTCGACGCCGATCGAGCGGTTGAGGTTGTCGAGCGCCGCCGCCGTGGCGACCCCGAACCGCCCCCCCCAGAGCTTGTGGCTCTTCTCGGCGGAAGGAGGGGAGCGGAAGGCGGAAGGCGATGCATCCACCTCCGGCACGTCCTTCTCCGCCTCGGCCTTTTCCGCCACGGCCTCGTCCTCCGGCGTGAGCAGCTCGAGCTTCGTCACGCCTCGACCAGCGCCGGCTCCGGCGCCGCCTCCGTCGGAGCGGCGGCGGCAGGCGCATCGCCTTCCGCCTTCCGCTCACCGCCTTCCGCGGCGGCCAGCTCCCGGTCCTTGAGCGCCCGCACGCGCGTCGAGAGTCCGTAGAGCCGGATGAAGCCGGCCGCGTCGCTCTGCTCGTACACCTCGTCCTCGCCGAACGTCACGAAGCGCTCGTCGTACAGCGCGTGGACCGACTGGCGGCCGGCGACGATCACGTTCCCCTTGTAGAGCCGGAGCGTCACCGTGCCCGTCACCCGCTCCTGCGTGACGTTCACGAACGCGTCGTAGGCCTCGCGCTCCGTCGTCCACCAGCGCCCCTCGTACACGAGATCGGCGTAGCGCGGCGCGATGAGGTCCTTCGCCGCGAGCGTGCGCCGGTCGAGCACGAGCTGCTCGAGCTCCGAGTGCGCCGCGTAGAGCAGCGTGCCGCCCGGCGTCTCGTACACGCCGCGCGACTTCATGCCCACCAGCCGGTCCTCCACGAGGTCGATGCGGCCGATGCCGTGCTTCCCGCCGATCGCGTTGAGCGTCGCGACGATCGACGCGCCGTCCAGCCGCTCGCCGTTCACCGACACCGGCGTCCCCTGGTCGAAGCCGATCGTCACGTCCTCGTGCTGGTCGGGCGCCGAGGCCGGCGACGACGTCAGCATGAACATGTCCTCGGCCGGCACCGAGTTCGGGTCCTCGAGGATCCCGCCCTCGTGCGAGAGGTGCCAGATGTTCCGGTCGCGCGAGTAGATCTTCTCCTTCGACGCGGCCACGGGGATGTTGCGCGCCGCGGCATAGGCCAGCGCGTCCTCGCGGCTCCGGATGTCCCACTCGCGCCAGGGCGCGATCACCGCGAGATGCGGCGCGAACGCCGCGTAGGTGAGCTCGAAGCGCACCTGGTCGTTCCCCTTGCCCGTGCACCCGTGCGCCAGCGCGTCCGCGCCGATCTTCAGCGCGACCTCGACCTGCCGCTTGGCGATGATCGGCCGCGCCATGGAGGTACCCAGCAGGTATTTCCGTCCATAGACGGCGCCGGCGCGCAGCGTCGGCCAGACGTACTCCTGGACGAACTCCTGGCGCAGGTCCTCGATGTAGCACTCGTCCGCGCCCGAGGCGAGCGCCTTCGCGCGCACGCCCTCGAGCTCGTCACCCTGGCCGACGTCGCCGGCCACGCAGACCACGCGGGCGCCGGCGTAGCGCTCCTTGAGCCAGGGAACGATGATCGAGGTATCGAGGCCGCCCGAGTAGGCGAGAACGATCGTGCGGTACATGGACGCTCCGGCGTGAGAATAAGTATGCAAATCGCTTGCATAATCTATCACGCGGGGGGCGGGAATCAATAGATCGACGAAGTCTGACTTCCACGGACGTCAGACCTCAGACGGGGCATTCCGAGGTCGCCTCGAGGGCTCACGCTGGGCTCTTGCAACAAGACGTCAGTGGCAGCTATCAGACATCAGACATGAGACCAGGCGGGACGTCGGCACAGCGGAGACAACCGCGGTCCCCATCCGCCCTTCCGTCCGCCTGGTCTCAAGTCTGACGTCTGACGTCTGCCACTGACGTCTTGTTGCAAACACCCTCTTTGAGCTGCGAGCCCGACCCCGGAATGCCCCGTCTGAGGTCTGACGTCCGAAGCCGTTGCCCTACCGGCGGATCCGGAACACTCCCCGTCCACCGCCGCCCGGGAAGGTGCCCGTCGGCACCATGCCACCGCCACCCGGCATCCGCGTGTTGATCAGGACGCCGCCGCGCCGGCGGCCGTCGTGCCGCGGGTCGCAGTGGTCGTCGCCGGCCGAGCCGCCGCGGATCACGACCCCGATTCCGCCCCAGCCGCCGCGGCCGCGCGCGCCGTGGTCGCCTTCGCCGTAGCCCCCGTCGTTCGACGGCATCGGGAGCGGGGCAGGACCAGCGGTCGGCTCGGGCACCGGGACCGGCGCCGGCTCGGGCACGGTCGTCTGCACCGGCTGCGGCAGCTCGGCGGTCTGCGCCGCCACCGCCGTCTCGACCTCGAGCGTCTGTGCCGGCTCGTTGCCGACCTTGACCTCCTCGGGCTGCGGCTCGGGGACCGACGCCGCGGCCCGCCTGGGCGCCGCCGCGATCCGCCGCTTCTGCGGCAGCTGCTCGACCGCGGAGACCACCTGGGACGCCTGCGGAAGCGCCTGGCCGTGCTTCGCCAGCTCGACCCCCTGCGCGGACGCGAGCGCGAGGTCCCGCTGCAGCGCCGCGTCCAGCCCACCCTCGGCCGTGGTGGCCGCCTGCTTTCCGCAGGCCGCCACGAGCAGCGCCGTCGAGAGTGCCGCCACCTTCGTCAATCCTCGCATGCTTCCTCCCGCCATACCGGCCTTGCCGACTCGTTCCAGGTGCGTGGCTACACGGTGGATCACGGTGGATCAGGTAGAGCGACCGGATGCTGCACCCAAACAACCGATGACGCGCATGGCACGGAGCGCGCCCAGCGTCGAGTGCGTCGTTTCGCGGTCAACTGCGCGGGCGCGCCGGCGCTGTCCCGCGGGCGGGACACCGACCTGTCCCTGGACAGAGACAGGACACACCCAATGGCCAAGCGCTCGCGGCCGGGTTATACCTGGTACACTCGAGCGCCCCCGTTCGCCCCCATGATACCATCGCGATCTCCTTCTCGCACGCTCGCCGGCGTCGTGCTGGCGCTCATCGTCGCGGTCGCGGCCGGAGGCGCCGCGGCGTGCGCCGGCGGCCGCGATGCGCGCGTCACGCGCGACGCGCCGCTCTCGCCCGCGGAGCGCGCGGCGATCGCCGACACGCTGCAGCACATGCTGGCGTCGGCCTACGATCTCTCGGATACGACCGGCGGCGGGCCCTTCGCGCGGATCATGCGCCTCTACCCGGACTCGGGCGAGGTGATCTCCGCCTCGGGCGGCCGGATGACGATGACCCGCGCCGCGCTCGAGCGCTCGATCCGCGAGTTCTACGACAACGTCGGCCGCAACATGCGCGGGCCCGTCTGGACCTGGGGCATGACGCACGTGGACGTGCTCTCGCGCGACGCCGCCGTCCTCACCGCCACCTACGCCATCCCGCACCACACCCCCGCCGGCGCGCCGCACACCGTCGGTGGCGCCTGGACCGCCGTCTTCGCACGGCGCGGCGGCCGCTGGGTGATCGTGCAGGAGCACCTCTCCGACGCGCCCCCGCAATGAAATTCACGACCCTCGGCCACACCGGCGTCACCGTCTCCCGCATCTGCCTCGGCTGCATGAGCTACGGGAGCCCGGCGTGGCGCCCGTGGGTGCTCGACGAGGCTCGGGCGCGCCCCTTCTTCCGCCAGGCCATCGAGGCGGGCATCAACTTCTTCGACACCGCCGACATGTACTCGCTCGGCGCGAGCGAGGAGGTCACGGGGCGCGCGCTCCGCGAGATGGCGAACCCCGACGAGATCGTGCTCGCGACCAAGGTCTTCAATCCCATGAGCGACCGCCCGAACATGGGCGGCCTCTCGCGCAAGCACATCGTGCAGGGGTGCGAGGCTTCGCTCCGCCGCCTGGGCGTCGAGACGATCGACCTCTACCAGATCCACCGCCTCGACCACGGCGTGCCGATGGAGGAGATCCTCGCCGCGCTCGACCATCTCGTCGGGCAGGGGAAGGTGCGCTACATCGGCGCGAGCTCGATGTACGCGTGGCAGTTCGCGCGCATGCTCTCGATCTCGGAGCGCGAGGGGTGGGCGCGCTTCGTCTCGATGCAGAACCACTACAACCTCCTCTACCGCGAGGAGGAGCGGGAGATGATGCCGCTCTGCCGGGCGGAGGGGATCGCCGTGCTCCCCTGGTCGCCGCTCGCGCGCGGCCTGCTCGCCGGCGCGCGCACGGGGCGCGGCGATCACGCGTCCACCACGCGCGCCTCCAGCGACGCGTACGCGGACGCGCTCTACCTCGACGCGAGCTGGGAGGTCGTGGACGCCGTGCGCCGCGTGGCCGAGGCCCGCGGGGCGACGCCGGCCGAAGTGGCGCTGGCGTGGCTCCTGTCGCGGCCGGGCGTGACCGCGCCGATCGTCGGCGCCACCAAGCCCGGCCACCTGGAGGCGGCGGTCCGCGCCGTGGACCTCGAGCTCGCGCCCGAGGAGACCGCGGCGCTGGAGGCGCCGTACCAGCCGTTAGGCGTGAAGGGGCACTCCTGAGGGGGAGGCGGTGGGCGGAAGGCGGAAGGCGGAAGGCGGAAGGCGGAAGGCGGAAGGCGGAAGGCGATGAGAACCCATCGCCTTCCGCCTTCCGCCCACCGCTCACCGCCTCCCGCGCTCTACCTGTCCGCGAGCGACTTCCTGTACTGCTCGCTCGCGTAGATCGCGGCCTCCACGCGGCGGTTCTTCTGGCGGCCGGCCTCGTCGGCGTTCGACGCCACGGGCTCGGCCTCACCGCGGCCCACCGAGCGCACGCGGGTGCGCGCGACCCCCTGGGCCGCGAGGTAGTCGGCGGCCGCGCGGGCGCGGCGCTCGGAGAGCCCGTCGTTGTAGCTCGCGCTCCCCACGTCGTCGGTGTGGCCGACGATGAGCAGGTCGGTGTTCGGGTACTTGTCGAGGCTCGCGGCGAGGTTGCGGAGGTTGGTGCCGGCCTCGGGGCGCACGCGGTCGGAGTCGAAATCGTAGAGCAGCCCGGACGCGAAGGTCACCTGGATCCCCTCGCCCACCCGCTCGACCACGGCGCCGGGGATGTTCTGCTGGATCTCCTTCGCCTGCTTGTCCATCTGCATCCCGATGACGGTGCCGATGGCGCCGCCCACCGCCGCGCCGATGATCGCGCCCTTGGCCGTGGACCCCTTGCCGGTGTTGTTGCCAATGACCCCGCCGACCACGGCGCCGGTGCCGACGCCGATCGCGACCGCCTTCCCCGACTTCGACATGCTGGCGCACCCGCCCAACGCGAGGCCGAGCGCGGCGAGGGGGAGGAGGGCGCGGCGACCGGCCTGGTGGCTATGTGAACGAAGACTGCTCGACATCGAGGACTCCCTGGATTGGCTGTTGAGGCCTCCCACCAGGGCAGTGTCGGTGCCACGCTCGACGGCCGGGCTTGCTTCGAGCGCAAGTCGTTCTGGATACGTCGCTTATGGGCTCGGCGCCAGGGCGCCTGCGGCGGTGCGGGCGGCGAGCGCGTCCATGGGCGGGGACAGGGGACCGGGAGATCGGGGTCAGACCCCGATCTAATGTTTACGCGGGTGAGTTCGGGGTCAGACCCCGAATTGCGAGTTCGGGGTCTGACCCCGAATTACCAATTCATCGCGCCGCCGCGACCGCCGGCTCCCCGCGCGCGATGTGCTGGAGGCGGCGCGTCACCCGCTCCCGCGCCTCGCCCGACCGGCAGATGATGAGGATCGTGTCGTCGCCGCCGATGGTGCCCAGGACGTCGGCCCAGGCCTCGGAGTCGAGCGCGACGGCGATCGGCTGCGCGCCGCCGATCACGGTCTTGAGCACCACCAGCTCGCCCACCCCATCGATGCTCCGGAAGAGCGGCGGCAGCACCGACTCCAGCGCGCCGAAGTCCGCGTCCTCCCCGCCCAGCCCCGAGATCGTGTAGCGCGCCCCCTCGGGCGACTGCACGCGCGCCACCCGCAGCTCCCGCAGGTCGCGCGAGAGCGTGGACTGGGTGACATCCCACCCCCGCGTCTCGAGCAGCTGCCGGAGCTCCTCCTGACTGCCGACGTGCTGGGTCTCGATGAGCTCGCGGATCAGGGCGAGACGGTCGCGTTTGGCCATGTTCTCCTTACTGGCACCCGGAAAGAGGGAAAATCATTGACATGCATTCTAAACGAATTAATATGCACTGTCCATGCATAAACTTCCCGTCGGCGTCCTGGGCGCCAGTGGTTATGCCGGACGCGAGCTGTGCGCGATCGTCGCACGCCACCCCGGCCTCGAGCTCGCCTTCGCCGCCGCCAACGAGCGGCGCGGGGAGAAGGCGCGCCTGGGCGGCCGCGAGGTCACCTTCGTCGCGGCCGACGATGCCCGGCTCGGCGACGTCGCCCTCGTCTTCAGCTCGCTCCCGCACGGCGCCTCGGCGCAGTGGGTCGCCCGCGCCCGCGAGGCCGGCGCCAAGGTCGTGGACCTCTCGAACGACCTCCGGCCCGGGAACGCGACCGCCGGCGCCCACGGGAGCGAGAACGGCGCGGTGGCGACCGCCATCAGCGCGCCCTACGGCCTTCCCGAGCTCGGCCGCGACCCCATCCGGGGGGCGGAGATCGTCGCGAACCCCGGCTGCTACCCGACCGCGACTCTCCTCGGCCTCTACCCGCTCGCGGCGCGCGGGCTGATCGCCCCCGGCGCGACGGTCAACGTCTCGGCGGCCAGCGGCGTGACCGGCGCGGGCTTCACCCCGCGCCACGACCTGCTGTTCGGCGAGGTCGCGAACGACTTCCGCGCCTACGGCGTCGGCAACACGCACCGGCACCTGGCCGAGATGCGCTCGGTGCTGGCGGGGTGGGGGGCGGACGCCGACCTGCTCTTCACGCCGCACCTGCTGCCGGTGCCGCGCGGGATCCTGGCGACGATCACCGTACCGCTCGCGGAGCCCGTGGCCGACCCGCTCTCGCTCTGGCGCGAGCAGTACGCCGGGGAGCCGTTCATCGAGGTGACCTCGGACCTGCCGGCGCTCAAGGACGTCGTCCACCGCAACGTCGCGCGCATCGGCGTGGTCCCGGTACAGAACGTCCGCGTGCCGACGCTCCTGGTCTTCGTGGCCATCGACAACCTGGTGAAGGGCGCCGCCGGCCAGGCGGTGCAGAACGCCAACCTCGTCCTCGGGCTCGAGGAGACGGCGGGACTCGCGGCGTGATGCAGCCCTCGACGCACGCGTCGCGGTCGGTGCGGGTCGTCAAGATCGGCGGCCGGGTGCAGGGCGACCCGGCGCTTCCCGCGGCGCTCGCCGCGGCCTGGCGCGCCGCGCCCGGCTCGCTCGTGGTCGTGCACGGCGGCGGCGACGAGATCTCCGCGCTCCAGCGCGCGATGGGGGTCGAGCCGGTGTTCGTCGGCGGGCGCCGCACGACGACCGAGAAGGACATCGACCTCGTGCGCATGGCGCTCTCCGGCTCGGCCAACAAGCGCCTCGTGGCCGCGCTGAATGCGGCCGGCGTGAAGGCCGTGGGCTTGTCGGGCGAGGATGCGGGGCTCATCGGCGCGCGCGTGGCACACGGCGGCGCGCTGGGGCTCGTCGGCGAGCCGACGCGCATCGACGGCGCGCTCCTCGAGCTGCTGCTCGCGGGCGGGTACCTGCCGGTGCTGTCGCCGGTGGGGAAGAACGAGGAAGGCGATGAGCGGAAGGCGGAAGGCGATGAAATCGCATCGCCTTCCGCTCACCGCTCACCGCCTTCCGCCTTGAACATCAACGGCGACGATGCCGCCGCCGCGATCGCGGCCGCCCTGGGGGCGAGCGAGCTGCTCTTCGTCGCCGACGTCTCCGGCGTGCTCGACGCTGGTGCGCGCGTGCCTACGCTCGACCGGGAGCAGGCGGCCGAGCTCGTGGCGCGCGGCACGGCCGCCGGCGGCATGGCCGCCAAGCTCGACGCGGCGACGCGCGCCCTCGCGGGCGGCGTGGCCCGCGTCCGCATCGGCGACCTGGCGATGATCGACGACCCCGGCGCCGGGACGGCGATCGTCCCGCACGCGACTACCAGCTTCTCCACCAGCCTCTGACGTAGAGCAAGCGAGACCGACATGGCGACGATGACCCGTCCATCGACCGAGACCGACACGATCACGCAGTCCGCCGAGCTGGCCGCCGTCCCGGCGGCCGCCGAGCGCGGCGCGCCCTCGCCCGCGCTCCTCGCGGTCTACAAGCGCGCGCCGGTCGAGTTCGTGCGTGGCGCCGGGGTCGAGCTGTTCGACGCGGCCGGCCGCGCGTACCTCGACTTCGTCAGCGGCATCGCCGTCAACGCGTTAGGCTACGGCGACCCTGGCCTCGAGCGCGCGATGCGCGAGGCCGCCGCGGGGCTCATCCACGTCTCGAACCTCTACCGCACCGAGCCGGGCGAGCGCCTGGCCGAGTGGCTCGTCGCGCGCTCGTTCGCGTCCAAGGTCTTCTTCTGCAACTCGGGCGCGGAGGCCAACGAGGGCGCGTTCAAGTTCGCGCGCCGCTGGGCCGGCGCGAACTTCGGCCCCGCCAAGCGCGACATCATCGCGCTCCGCGGCTCCTTCCACGGCCGGCTCTTCGCGACGCTCGCCGCCACCGACCGCCCGTCGTACCGTGCGCCCTTCCGCCCGCTCGCCGCGGGGGTCACGGTCGCCGAGCGCGACCTGGGCGACCTCGACGCGGTGCTGAGCGAGGAGACCACGGCCGCGCTCATCGTCGAGCCGGTGCAGGGCGAAGGCGGGGTCCGCGTCTTCGAGCGCGACTTCCTGCTCCGCCTGCGCGACGTCACCGCCGCGCGCAACATCGCCCTCATCTTCGACGAGATCCAGTGCGGCCTCGGCCGCACGGGCCACCTGTTCGCGTACGAGCGGCACGGCGTCGCGCCCGACATGCTGACGCTCGCCAAGCCGCTCGCCGGCGGGCTCCCGATGGGCGCGGTCCTCGTGAACGCGGAGATCGCCGCGGCGATGCAGTACGGCGATCACGGGACGACCTTCGGCGGCGGCCCCTTCGTCGCGAGCGTCGCGAACCACGTGGTCGAGCGGCTCGCCGACCCCGCGCTCCTCGGCCACGTCCGTGAGACGGGCGCCTGGCTCGGCGACGAGCTCCGCGCGCTGGCCGAGCGGTGCGACACGGTGCGCGCGGTCCGCGGCGTGGGCTACATCTGGGGGATCGACGTGACGATGAAGTCGTCCGACGTCGTGGCGCGCGCGCTCGAGGCGGGGCTGCTCCTCGTGGGCGCCGGCGACCACACGGTGCGCATCCTGCCGCCGCTCGTGGCCACGCGCGAGGACCTGGCGCGCGGCGTGCGCATCCTCGAGGGCGTGCTCTGCGGGGGAGGCCGGTGAGGGGCCGGCGACCCCTGCCAAAGTCGGCCGGCGCGCGGTAATCTGTACGGGCATCGCGCACCGATCACCTGGAACTCAGTCATGGCGCACATCGCTCACACGCCCGAACCGCTCCGCTCGACGGGTCCGGTCAACACCTCGCAGGGGTGGGGCATCGCCTCACTCGTCGTCGGCCTCGCCCTGGCGTGCGCCTTCGGCGCCTGGTGGTACCACAACCAGTCCTACCGCGACCCGCGCGATCCCACCTGGATCCAGGACGCCGACCGCGCCGGCGCCGCCGCCGGGGAGCACGGGGGCGGAGGGCACTGAGCGCGTATCGCTGATCGCGTAGCGCGTATCGTAGCCCCACATGCGAAGAGGCCTCCTCGGTGCGAGGAGGCCTCTCGTACATCGGCCCATCGATCCGCGATCAGCGATACGCGACCAGCGCTACTTGATCTTCCCCTTCAGCTCCTCGGCCTTCTTCACGTCGGCCTCGAAGTTGGACTTCACCTGCGTCAGCAGGTCGCGGATCTCCTGCTTCGTGATGCGCGGGCCCTTGAACGCGTCGTCGATCTCGTCGATCGCTTCCTTGCGCGTGTCGATCACGACGTCGAGGTAGGCCTTGTCGTAGTCCGCGCCGGTCTTCGCGCCGAGCTCGCTCATCCCCTTGCGGGCGATGGTGAGGAGCTTCTTGTCGGGGAGCACCTCGGGGATGGCGAGCTGCTGCTTGGCGTTCGTCACCGCCTTGCGGCCGAGCACGTTCTGGCTGACCGCGTTCCGCGCGAAGTCGCGGACCTCGTTGCTGGTCACCGACTTCTGCGCGGCCGAGTCGATCGCGATGATCTCGACGTAGGCGGTGTCGAGGAGGGCGAAGACGTTCTCGTCGGCGAGGAGCGCCGCGACCGCCGCCGCCGTGGTCACCGGCGCCTGGTCGACGACGCCCGGCGCCGAGCTGGTGTCGGTCTCCGGGACCTTCGAGTCGCCGCCGCAGGCGACCATGCCGAGGACGGAGCAGTAGGCGAGACCGGCGGAGAAGAGGAGCGCGCGCGAGACGATGGTGTTCTGCATACCCGACCCGAGAATCCGTGCGTGACTGCCCTACAGACGAGACCGCCGTCCTCGCGAGGGCGTCGCGGGGACAGCGGGTCGTGAAGCTGCAAGAAGCGTACTGTAGTCTACTCGAATCCTCGACGATCCTGCACCCCGCACTCACGATCCGAATGTCACCGACGCTCTCGCTCGCCTCCCCGCACGTCCGCGCGATCGTGCTGCTCTGCTGCTCGAACGTCTTCATGACCTTCGCGTGGTACGCGCACCTGAAGAACCTGAGCGACCGCCCGTGGTGGGTGGCCGCGCTCGCGAGCTGGGGGATCGCGCTCTTCGAGTACCTGCTCCAGGTCCCCGCGAACCGCACGGGCTACACGGTGATGAGTCTCTCCCAGCTCAAGATCCTCCAGGAGGCCATCACCCTCACCGTCTTCGTGCCCTTCGCGATCTTCTACATGAAGCAGCCGCCAAGACTGGACTACGTCTGGGCGGCGCTGTGCATCCTCGGCGCGGTGTACTTCGTGTTCCGGAAGTAGAATCGGGGTCAGACTCCGATTCCGGCGGAATCGGAGTCTGACCCCGATTTTCCCGAGTTTCCGTCACGCTCGTCGGCGCAGCAGGCGGATGAGGAAGAGCACGACGAGCGCGCCCACGAACGCCACCACGATCGTCCCCACGAGCCCGCCGGCGGGCGAGCTGATGCCGAGCTTCGCGAAGATCCAGCCGCCGACGAACGCGCCGACGATGCCGACGATGATGTCGCCGATGATGCCGAGCCCCGTACCGCCCATCACGAGCGACGCGAGCACTCCGGCCACCAGGCCGACGATGAGCCAGGTGAGTATGGACATGTGTGCCTCCAGGCGTGGTTCGAGTGCGGAGGCCAGAGGCAACTGGTGTGCCGGGTGACGCCGTCCGCCGTTCACGCCTCCTGCAGCGCGCGCGTCGGGCTCACGCGCGTCGCGCGCCGCGCCGGGAGGAGCGACGCCACGCCGCCGACCGCCACCAGGAGCGCCGCCGCGAGCGCGAAGGTCGCCGGGTCGGTCGCGCTCACCCCGTGCAGCGAGCCGCGGAGCAGCCGCGTCACGCCGAGCGCCACCGCCGTGCCGAGGCCCGCGCCGGCGAGCACGGGCCGCACGCCCTGCCAGGTCATGAGCGCGAGGATGTCGGCCGCCGTCGCGCCCAGGGCCATGCGCACGCCGATCTCGTGGGCCCGGAGGCCGACGAAGTAGGCGATCACCCCGTAGACGCCGACCGCGGCCAGCACCAGCCCCACGATGCCTAACGCCGCGAGCAGCGCCGTGTTGAAGCGCGCCTCGGCCACCGTCGCGCGCGCCGCCTCCTCCATCGTCTGCACGCTGTAGAGCGGCACCGCCGGGTCCACGCGCCGGAGCGCCGCGCGCATCGCGCCGGTGAGCGCCGCCGGGTCGGCCGGTTCGGCCGCACCCGACGCCCCGGCCGTGCGCGCGACGAGGGTCATGGTCCGCTGCACCCACTCCCACGCATCGGACGGCACCTGCTCGATGGGGAGGTAGAACTCCGGCCGCACGTCCACCGCCGGCCCGCGCGAGCGCACGTCGCCCACGACGCCGACGATCGTCTTCCAGCGCGGGTCGTCGGGCGCGCCCTCGCAGCAGACCAGCCGCTTGCCGAGCGCGCTCCCGTCCGGAAAGAGCCGCTTCGCCAGCGACGCGCTCACGACCGTCACCCGCTCGGCGCCCGCGACGTCGCGGTCGGAGAAGACCCGGCCCGCGACGAGCGGGATGCCCAGGGTCGCGAAGTACTCCGGGGTGATGATGCGGAGCCGCGCGTCCACCGCGTTCTCCGGCGCGATCGCCTTGCCCTCGGGGATGAGTCCGTTGGAGTTGCCGCCGGGCCCGAGCGGCGCCTGGGACGTGATGGCCGCGGCGCGCACGCCGGGCTGCTGGCGCATCTCGAGCGCGAGCCGGGTGAACGCGCGCATCACGGCGGCCGGGTCGCGGTAGCCCTCCTCGGGGAGCGCCACGCGCGCCATGAGCACGCCGCGCGGATCGAAGCCCGGCTCCACACGCGCGAGGTTGACGGCGCTCCGGACGAGCAGCCCGGCGCCGATCACGAGCGTCACCGCGAGCGCGGTCTCGGCGGTCACGAGCGCGGCGCGCACGCGGTCGCGTGCCGAGGCGCCCGACGAGCGCCCGCCCTCGCGCAGCGCACCCTGCAGGTCGGAGCGCGCCGCGCGGAGCGCGGGCACGAGCCCGAACGCCAGGCTGCTCGCCGCCGCCACCGCGAGCGCGAACGCCAGCACCACGCCGTCCACGCGCGCCTCCCCGATCCGCGGCACGCCCGGCGG
>JADMIO011507071.1_pt1 | contig 31409 bp, 28 predicted proteins | sample 8958161 | NCBI WGS metagenome assembly JADMIO01 (sample SAMN16585339, study PRJNA669376) | soil metagenome | isolation source: Crop rotation soil | place: USA: Cullars Rotation, Alabama | collected 2011 | reverse complement strand
CGGTGTCGAAAATGCGGGGCCTGCTTGTGCTGCGGCCTTAACGATTGGAGTGTTCGCGATCAGAGTGATAACGACAAACTGCAGGCCTATTAACGCACCTGCAGACGAGCCAACGATCACATAGAAATTTGACCAACCATCGAGTGGTGTCATGTTGGCGTTATATCGCCGACTCAATTCATTTTTTGAATAAGTTTGCGAATGCCTGGCGAGCATCTTTCGGAGCACCCGACGAAGTTTCGCGCTCAACAACTGTTCGTGGTGCGAACAGTTCGCAGTTGTTCCTTGCGTTCTTGTTAACTATTCGCGCATGGATCGTCTTGCGACACTCGAAACGTGCGCCGGGATCGAAGTAGGTGCACTGTCTACAGGTGTGAAGTTCCGCGTTGCATTTCGGGCAGGTGCTCTCGCCGCTGATCAGGTTGGGAGCCTTTGCCCCGCATGAGGCGCACTTTACCGATTCTCCAAACGCCATCATTTTGGGAGAGCGTGGGCCTTCCCGATCTCTTGGCGCTGATTGAGGCTTAGCTTGTGGACTAGACTTTTGCGGCTCGCGATCGTTATCCATGTAGCCGCGCTGGCGGTATTTGCGGTCGCTCATGTTGCTGCTCCAGTTGAAGTGGGTGGATGCTCTGAATCATACGTGAAATCCGCAGATCTCGTTAGCCAAATAACGAATGTTAGGAACTCTGCGCTCCCTCAGAACAGGAGCGCAGCCACTGCTTCAGGCAGATTTGGTGAACGTCAACCAGTTGCTCCGCTCCTCTTCTGAGGTAGCACAGCAGTCGCTACTCTCCTGTTCTGAGGTAGCAGCGCTTTTAGATTGGACTGCAAACACAGCTCGGCGTTGTGTCTTATTCCTGCAATGGCGTCAAGTTGATTGTTCACTCGACCTCAATTAATAATTGGCGTGTTAGATGCACATTTTGGATGCACATCTTAAACCAACCGAGGTAGATATGGATCTAACAGACATCAAACATCTATTTGACTATACCGAGTGGGCCAATGACCTCGCGATGGAGGCGGCTTCGAGACTTCCTGCTGAGGATCTGTGCCGTGATGTGGGGATCAGTCACAAGTCGATCTTTGGCACTTTGTTGCACACCGCCGGCGCAGAATGGATTTGGCTTGAGCGTTGGCATGGCAGGTCGCCGTCGAAGGATGAAGCGTGGTCGCAATGGACCGTCGACTCCTGTGCTGATCTTGGAACGCTGAAAGATCGCTGGGCTAGTGTTATTGATCGTCGTAACAAGTACATTCACGAGTTGGATGAGTCGAGACTGTTGAGCGAACTTCACTTCAAGCTGCTCAATGGTGATGCGAGTTCAATGCGGCTCAGTCATCAAATGCAGCACGTGGCGAATCACTCGACGATGCACCGCGGCCAGGTTGTCGGAATGATTCGACAACTGGGTCTCGATCCGCCTGCAACTGACTTGCTTTTCTACGTTAGGCAACTACCGCCTAAATAACATGGTATTTGATCTCCGCGTCTCAGCGTACTCAGCGCCTCTGCGTTAAGAAGGTCTTAGAACGGGTAAACATTTGTAACGCAGAGACACTGAGTACGCTGAGACGCAGATAAGCAGTTTTACAATCGATTCTTAGACCATCCTTGCAGATGCGAATGTCACAACCACCTCTCAGTTCAGTAGATCTCCTCAATCTGCAACGCGCTACTTTCGGTTACTTCATTCATGAAACCAACCCTGACAATGGTTTGGTTCCAGATAACACCCGCCAGGGTTCACACTCCAGTATTGCCGCAATCGGCTTAGGACTTGCTGCTTATCCAATCGGAGTTGTGAACAACTTCATCTCGCGGGACGACGCTGTCGAGCGCATTCTCACCACGTTGCGTTTCTTTTGGGAAAGCGAGCAAAGCACAGCGGCAAACGCAACTGGATACAAAGGCTTTTACTATCACTTTCTTCGCATGGATACTGGCCGTCGAGCGTGGGAATGTGAACTGTCGACCATTGACACGACGATTCTCATCGCCGGCGCTCTTTCATGTGCTACCTATTTTGATCGCGACAACGAACAGGAGCAGGAGTTACGGCAGCTTGCGGACGATCTTTACAGGCGCATCGATTGGCAATGGGCCGTTAGCGAAACTGGAAAAGTGTGTATGGCGTGGACTCCTGAGACAAGCTTTTTCCCGTACACCTGGGAAGGTTACAACGAAGCAATACTACTGCACGTGCTCGGACTTGCATCGCCTACCTCTCCTCTGTCGCCGGAAACCTATCAAGCTTTCACCTCAACGTACGAGTGGAAAGAGATCTATGGACTCGAACAGCTCTATGCTGGTCCACTGTTCATCCATCAACTCTCTCACCTTTGGATAGACTTCCGTAACATTCAAGACGAATTCATGCGCGAGAAAGGAATTGACTATTTTGAGAACAGTCGTCGCGCCACGTACGCGCAGCGGGAATACGGTGTGCAGAATCCTCGCGGCTTCAGAGGCTACAACGAAAATATCTGGGGTGTAACTGCTTCAGATGGCCCAGGGCCGGCGGTACTTCATGTTGATGGCGTTCAGCGAAAGTTTTTTGACTACGAAGCGCGTGGAATACCTTTCGGACCAGACGATGGAACAATCGCGCCGTGGGCAGTGGTTGCATCGTTGCCGTTCGCGCCCGAAATTGTTTTACCGACGCTTCGGAACTTCAACGAACAATACCCGGAGATGACAAGTAAATACGGTTTTAAGTGCAGCTTCAATCCAACATTTATTAGTGCTCAGCAAGATGTGAGAGGCTGGATTTCGAAAGGATACTACGGCCTGGACCAGGGACCCGTGGTGATCATGATCGAAAACTACAGAACAAGTTTTTTCTGGGAGTTGATGAAACGTTGTCCTTACGTGCTTAAAGGATTACGTCACGCCGGTTTCACGGGAGGTTGGCTCGCTGAATAGGCTGCATACGTTGTGGCTCAGCGGTATTCTTCGAGCGCGCCCTGAATGCCATTCTCCTCCTCGACCATGTATCTCCAAATGTCGGGTTGCGAGCCGTCGATATCCCTGACGTCGTATTCTCGAGCGAGTTGCCCTGAATTGATGGACTGTTGGTTCCACCGACGGTGATTCGAATCACTTGCCAGGGCGACAATTCCACGACCGACAAATCGCGGCGATTCGGACAATGCAAACGATGGAGGAGCGACCGGCAGGCCGCGGTTCGTTCTTGACGCATCTAGCGCCTCACGCCAGTTGGATTCCGTCACGTCATAGTTGTCGAGCATCATCTCCGAACGCAGCCAACCCGGTGAAACAGACACTGCCGTCGCGCCAAACTGCGCGAGTTCGTGTCCTTGTGAGAAAGCGAGACGATTTATCGATGTCTTTGCCAGATCGTAAAAGACTGAGAGACGAGTTCGAGTGGCGTTGTATTCAGTGGTTCCGTCCGTGACTTCGACGACAAGACCTCCTGGCTTCTTTATCAATAACGGAAGCAGATAATGAGACGTGATCAAGTGAGTGTCGATCGCGAGTTGCAGGATCCTTAAACCTTTTTCGAGATCAAATTCCCAGAGGGGCTTTGCCCATTCGCCAGGGCCACCCTTCAATCTCTCTGCACCCCAGATGTCGTTTACCAGGACATCAATGTGGCCGTACTCTTCTTGAATGCGATTGGACAGTTGTTTGACTTGCTCAAGGTCGAGATGGTCAAGAACAAATGGCACACCCTTGCCACCTAGAGCCGTTACCGTTTCAGCGGATTCTTCGATGGTTTCAGGTCGATCGTAATCTGATTTAGCCACGTGTGACTTCGATGGGTCTCTTGTGCTTCGACCAGTGCAAATAACAGTTGCGCCTGCTTCACCAAACGCGGTCGCAATACCGCGTCCCGCACCGCGAGTTGCGCCAGACACTACGACAATTCGATCACGAAGTGCGGACATTCTTACTCCGTCAAGGTTGCGCTAGATCGGCAAGCAGTTCTTCAATCCCACGATTTTTCCAGAATAGGAGCATGTTCTCTGCCGTCGTGAGCGTACGCGGGTACATTCGATCTATGTAGAGGGTACCGTTCAGGTGGTCTATCTCATGTTGAAGAATGCGAGCGTACCAACCCTTCGCATTGATTGTGATCCCCTCTCCGCGTTCGTTCAAGCAATCAACGCGAACTTTTAGAGCTCGCTTCACAACCGCTTGATAGCCTGAGACGCTAAGACATCCTTCGAAGAATTCTGCGGAGGAGTCATCGACGAAGGAGAGCTTTGGATTAATAATCACGTGAAACGGAACCGGGCTTCGTTGGAGTTCTATCCGTTTTTCAAGCGCCATTTCTTTTAGGTACTCAGAGCGGTCCTCAATTACGGCAATCTGAAGCGGTTCACCAATTTGAGGTGCTGCCAGGCCAACGCCCGGCGCCTCGCGCATTGTCTCACGCATTATTTCGATCAAGGTTTGTATAGCGGGACTGGTGACTTCCTCCTTCGTTAAGAACCGACTTTGCTTTCTTAAAACTGGATTACCGGCCTGAACAATCTTGACACTCATCTCTGGTCCACCCCTGAAAGAATCTAGTCTCGCTTGAAAAGAGATAAGCTTCCTCTCTGCGTAGCAAGTTCTTAGTTCTTTGTTTTTCTGACAAAGTTTACGCCGAAGGCGTTCGCTAACTTAAGCCCAGGGTTTCTACCCTGGGACTGAGCAGCTGAATCAGTACGAAAAGGTGTTGGCCAACGCCTCCGGCGTACTGACAGATTTAGCTCCTCTTTCCCAGGGTAGAAACCCTGGGCTGAAATTAGCGAACACCTTCGGTGTAATCCTGTCCCGTTTCAGCTTGCAATCGAACTTTGGTTGCGGCTCTGCTGCGCTGCGACTGACCGTCCTCAGCGTCTCTCTGCGTTAAGAAGCTGTTTGAAACCGCAGCGATTTCTAACGCCGAGACGCAGAGTACGCCGAGTACGCCGAGACGCAGAGAGTTTCTATTACTCGTTGCGCAAGGCTTCGAGCGGTTCGACTCGGCTCGCTCTCAGCGCCGGGATCAGGCATGCCGCCAAAGCCGAGATAAGCAGCAAGAGGAACATCGCGACGAACGAACGAACGTCAACTGCTGGAACTCCAAACAAGGTGATCTGCATTGCTCGACGAACTAGATACGCGCCTACGAGACCGATCACTCCACCGATTAAGGCCAGAGTCGCTCCTTCTCTCAATACCAAACCAATCACCCTTGAGCGTTGTGCGCCCAAAGCGATTCGCACCCCAAACTCATGAGTACGTTGAGCAACCCCAAAAGACATCACACCATAGATGCCAACGGCAGCCAACAGCAGACCGAGCGTGCCAAAACTCGCAAACAAAACCACACTGAAACGATCGATAGCCAAAGAATCGCTGACTATCTCATCAACTGTCCTTGCTCCACCGAGTGGCATATCCGGATCGACTGAATTGACCGCTGCCGCGACAGTCTTCAACACAGCTTTCGGATTTCCTTCAGTCTTCAACGCTATCGAAGCGCGCGGTCGTGGGTTCTGCCAAAATGGCACATCGATTTCCGGAAAATCTTCACGAACTCCGGCGCCCCGAATGTTGTGAAAGACTCCGACAATCTGATACTCAACCGTGCTTCCCTGAGGTGCGCCGGGCCTTGGATCACTCATCGCGATTCGTTGTCCGAGCGGCTCGACACCAGACAGAAATCGCTTTACGAAATGCTCGTTAACAACGGCAACACGAGGGCTTGCATCTGTGTCGTGATCGTCGATGGCGCGACCTTTTGTTATACGTACTCCAAGCGTGTCGGCATAGCGGCCGGTCACCATCTGTAACGCGGACCCCGGACGTTCTGATGGATTCGGCAACGGTTGTCCGACAATACTGAAACGGGTACCGCCGCTTGGACCACCTGCCGGAACGCCTGTCATCACAGTGGCGCTCTTTACTCCTGGTACGGCTTGAACCTTGTCGAGCATTTGATGCCAGTAAGATTTGATCTGGTCGGGGCCTTTGAGACGTTGGTCAGGGACCGGAAGAGAGAATGTCAAAACATTTTCGCCATTGATGCCGAGGTCGATCTGATTCAAGTTCCAAAAACTCTTGAGCGCAAGCACACCACTTGCCAGCAGCGTCAAGGCAAGTGCGAATTCGGCAATCACCAGTACACGGCGAGAATGTCGTTTCACTCCACCCGATCCACTTCGGCCACCTAGCTTGAGAACTTCGTTCAGATCGAGTCTGGTTGCCTGCCATGCGGGCGCTGAGCCAAACAACAGGCCGGCCAATGCTGTGACAAGAATCGTAAAGATCAAGACCGGAATACTAATTCTGATATCGGCTTCTGAAGGGATCATTGTGCCAACCGGTGGCATGACCATCTGTATGAATCGAATGATTGTGACGGCGAACAAAATTCCGAGACCACCACCGAGAACCGCCAGCACTAAACTCTCAGTAATCAACTGCGAAAAGACTCGCGTTCTGGAAGCTCCCAAGGCCGACCTAATTGCTACTTCTCGTTGTCTCGAAGTCCCTCGCGCGAACAAAAGATTCGCAACGTTCACACACCCGATCAGTAGAAGGAATCCAACCGCACCGAGTAGCAGCCAGAGATTCCTCCGCGTTGATTCGGTAACGAAGTTTAAGTGCAACGGCTCGACGCTCACGCTAATGGGAATTGGTTTTGGATGTTCCGTTTGAAGTAGCTGTGCAATACCATTCATCTCGGCCTGCGCCTGGGCCAACGAAACTCCATCCTTCAAGCGACCCATAACTGAGGCTGAACCAGAACCCGGTTTCGTAACGTCGGGTTGAATGACCAATGGGACCCAGAGCTGAGAGTTGAAACGATCATGAATTCCGGGAGGCAAGACACCCACGACCGTGTACGAATCGCCGTTCATCCGGATCTGTCTGCCGACGATGTCGCGGTTTGCCTGGAAGACCCGGCTCCAGAGTCGATTGCTGAGGATTACTACGTGATCGTTTCCCGGTTGACCTTCTTCAGGAAGGAAATCACGACCCATCAAGAGCGGTAATCCCTCCATCGTGAAGAACCCAGGTGTGCGTTGTGAGCCCGGCACCTGTTCAGGTCTTTCGCCCTCACCGAGATTGAAGGAGGCACCCGACCACGCATTCAGACCTTGAAAAGAGGAGCTTCGAACTTTCCATTCCGCAATGTCGACCATGGCTGATGAGCTTCGATTGCCGCGGACCGTTGACCAGACCATGACGAGTTGATCCGGCTTTGGATAAGGCATGGGTTCGAAGACGGCGTACACGACGCTGAAAATTGCGGTGGTAGCTCCGATTCCAAGTGCGAGTGTAAGTACTCCAGTAATTGTGAAGCCCGGAGTCTTAAGTAGAGCGCGTATGCTGTAGGTTAGGTTTTGTCTTAGGACGTCCAACATGTTGTCACACCTCTCCTTTAGGGTTCCTCTTTTTTGATCTTAACGGAGAGCAGACGCAGTCGGAGTAACAGCTATAGATCAGATTGGATTGAAGGCGCAACAGAAAAATGGCCGATTACCAACTCGCGGCACGTTGGTCTCCGCTCTGATCTCTACTTAATAAAGTACCACCACCGCGGTAGCGGGTGGATCTCAGTCTGCACAAGGAAGGAAGTCAGTACCACCGCGCGGTAGCGGGTGGGTCACTAATATCGTTGATAAGAGAGTCCGACACTGCCAGTATGCAGCGCACCATGAGCAACGTGAGTTTGACACTGCTTCCCATCCTCATCATGTGGAACGACACTGATACTCCTCTCGCCTACTTTATGTCCTTTCGTACTTATGGCACCTGGTTACATGGTGATAAGCGTGGTTCCACCGATCGGTTTCATAACCAGTATGGTGCTCCGTTCATTGAACCCAACGAGAAGTGGCGAGTCCATAACGAAAAACAACTGAAACGAAACCGCTGATTCTGGATGCAGAGCAACGGCAAGCGATTGAATCCCCATTCGTCAGACTTGCAATATTCGAGGTTGGTCCCTGCTCGCTTTCAATGTTCGGACAAATCATGTGCACACGGTTGTAACAGCCGATAGGAAACCAAGCTTGGTTCTAAACGCGGTTAAGGCAAATGCCACAAGAGAGTTAAGAGAGCGTCATCTCTGGGGCCACAGCTTTAGTCCTTGGGCCCGCAAAGGCAGTAAGCGAAGGCTCTGGAACGAACGAAGCGTGCAACAGGCTATAGACTACGTCCTTTACGGTCAGGGTGATGACTTACCTGACTTCGATGATTGAGCTGATACCGGAGACCCACCCGCTACCGCGCGGTGGTACTGACTTGCTTGCGTTGGAGTTGAGTGGAGCTGAGAGACCCACCCGCTACCGCGCGGTGGTACTGACTTGCTTGCGTTGGAGTTGAGTGGAGCTGAGAGACCCACCCGCTACCGCGCGGTGGTACTGACTTGCTTGCGTTGGAGTTGAGTGGAGCTGAGAGACCCACCCGCTACCGCGCGGTGGTACTGACTTGCTTGCGTTGGAGTTGAGTGGAGCTGAGAGACCCACCCGCTACCGCGCGGTGGTACTGACTTGCTTGCGTTGGAGTTGAGTGGAGCTGAGAGACCCACCCGCTACCGCGCGGTGGTACTGACTTGCTTGCGTTGGAGTTGAGTGGAGCTGAGAGACCCACCCGCTACCGCGCAGTGGAACTGACTTGCTTCGTGGTGACTGGAACGCACCGCGGTGGGCGACTTCCTCTTACGGACGCACTCAGCTAAATTGCCGCAGCAGGGAATCACAGAAATAGTAAAACAGAGAGGATTGGTGGATCTCTTCTTTCACAAGCTTGCCAAGTTTTTCAATGGCTTGCACTGGGCCGTTGGAATTACGACTTTACCTGACAGTGCGACGCCACGTGAAGAGCGATCATTTGTTTTGATGTGGTTAGGCATCATAGTGTTCCTCATGGTGTTTTTTGTGGCCTTCATTTACTGGCTTTCGTAATGATTTCTGTGACACGAACGTGAGAAACAACTCAAGTCGACCAACCAGCAAACGTGCCCAACCACGCTGGCCCAACATTATGGCAATGCTGGCGCTTGCCGGCTTATACACTGCCTTGCCCGCCAGTCTGTTGGCTGGATTGCCGAAATGGTCGATTGCTGCTGTCATCGTCAGTTTGTTGGTTCCGGCTGTAATTTCCCACCAACGCGGCAATCATGCGTTAAACGAACTATTGGGGTACCTTCTAAATGCCGTTGTAACTGCAGCATTGATCTATTCGCTCGCATTGATGATCTGGGAAGTGACGCATAACGAGGTAGCCCCTCAACAACTCCTACGTGCAGCTGCTTCGTTGTGGATCGCAAATGTTCTGGTGTTTGCATCATGGTATTGGCATTTGGATGGCGGCGGACCACACCAGCGCGCCCTGACGCCCGGACATGAGGATGGTGCTTTCTTGTTCCCACAGATGACAATGCCACCTGAGGCAAAGGTCGCCGCCGGTGAACAGGAATGGGAACCAAACTTCATCGACTATTTGTTTCTGGCGTTCAATACAAGTACAGCGTTCTCTCCAACTGATGTGCCGGTACTATCGCGATGGGCAAAGGTTCTGATGATGATCCAGGCTGTGATCTCACTGGTCGTGATTGCGATGCTGGCGGGTCGGGCAGTGAATATCTTGTAGGTTGACTCTCCGAAGCCAAATTAGGACCGCGACAAATTGTTGAACTATCGATGACGTGTTGATGGTGTAATCGCGTTAGCATTGATGGATGTTAAGCAGGTCGCGGACGCTATTGTTTGTTGGAATTGTCCTTGTTGTATTGCTCACGTGGTTAGTACTTGCTCTGAATTGTCCTGCCGCGGGAATTGCCCTCACGCCGAACGCGCGAAAACTTCATCGCTTAAAAAACAGAACCGAATTCCCAAAGCCGTCTGACTTTGATTCGAGGATCATGCTCGATGCGTTGCTGCAGCCAGGTGACGATCAAAACCGCTGGTCAAGCGACCGCGCTGGAAGAGTTCAAGGATATGTAATCGACGTGGCATATTCACGCCCCGAAGCGACAAACTGCTTCAACCCTTGCCGCCGCGATATTCACATACTGGTCGCCAACCGGAAGGACGCGCCGAAGAGCGAGCAGGTCGTGGTGGAAGTGACTCCCAATATTCGAGACCTGTTTGAGCATCAGGGACTCGATTGGTCGGAACAAACTCTACAACGTCAGTTGGTGGGGCACCGGGTTGAGTTCGAGGGATGGTTGTATTTCGATGTGGGTCATGCTGAGGAATCCGAAAATATATCTCCTCGCAACCCGAATAACTGGCGCGCGACGGGCTGGGAGATTCATCCAGTGACGAAGATCACAGTCATCAACTGATGCTACTCTCTTTTCTTCAACGCATCGTTCACTTCGATCCAGTAGCCATCAGGATCGCGAAAGAAGATCTGACGAACTCCATCATTCCGCACGCTGCCCACTGCCCCAGCATTACCCGCGAAATCTGACCAGGTAATGTGTCGCTCTTTCAGCCGCTGCATGATCGGCTCAAGATTGTCGCTCGTGAAGGCGAAATGGACCGACCGATTATCGACGACAGGTGCAGTGCGTCCACCCAACAAGTGAATAGCTACTCCCTTTCCAAGTGAGAGCCAGCGTCGACCCTTTGCAGCCGCAGGGATCTCCTGGAATCCGAACACGCCTGTGTAAAAGCCCACGCTTACATCCAAGTCCGCTACGTGAATCGCGACGTGGTCGATCACGACAGCGGAGGTCGTATTCGGCGATTGCTGTTGTGAGCTCGTGGTTGTCCGGGCGAAAAAAATTAGAGCTGTTGCCAGGATGATCAAAGGCACAAATCGGATTCTGTCGCCAAATGGTATAGTCAGGTTCACCTTCTTCACCTTTCCGCAGATATTGGAGGCATCAGTTTACATTGAGACTTGCTCCAACGCTTCCCTTTAGTCGTCAACTCAATCAGAACCATGCGCGCAGAGTGTTGGGACCGCACGCGTCCTTGCCTGCTTGGCTTCGATGAGCGCGCCTGTAATGAAACTAGCAGGCGAGGACGCCTGCGCTTCCAGCACTCGGCACTCATGGTTCTGATTGAGTTGACGACTAAAGGGAAGCGCCTGACTGGCTGAGATCTCTTTTTATGTCACATCTTGTGAAGAGGTGGTGTTCACCTAACAGAACGACTTTTTATCCAGGGAGTAGAGCTATGCGCATATTCTTGTTAGTGACGCTGGTTGTTGTTTGTTTTGCGACAGCTGTTTCGCAACAGGTCACCAGTCAACAAAGAAGCCAGGCAATCGCTGCCGAGTTCACAAAACACAAAGAGCTTTCGAAAGAAAAGTACGGGGTCCGGAAAGTAAAATACAAAGATGTACGCAGCGAACCGGCAATTAAGCAGAACGCCAGAGAATACGCGGGTGTATACGAAGTTTCAGATCTGGGAGAGATGCTTAGTTTACAAGTTGACAGCAACGGTCGAATTCAAGGCAACGGTTACGAAAGACAAGGTGAGCAGACTCGCACCTTTAATCTCCAGAATGCGCGAATCGAAGGGGCCCTGCTGACAGCAACCAAGGTTTACGACAATGGAACATCGGAGCGGTTTGAAGGCGCGTTCCTGATCCGTACTGATCGCGAAAGTCCAACTGATCCTGGCGTCCAGATGTTCGGTTTAGGGGTTGTACTAAGCACGCCACGCCAGATCAACGGAAACGCCTACGACAAGCTCTTCTATCAACGGAAGTAGATAAACTTCAAGTTTGTCGATCTTCTCATCGACTTCAAGACACCACAGGCTTTAGCCTCGTGGAGTTTCAATTACTTCGCTACCACACCAGGTCCCCAATCCTCTCCCAGTTTTCGATGGTTCGGGGCATGGAAACCGAAGTCAAAGCCTACCTGCTCAAGATCGTATTCCACGCGCCGAACCATCGAAAACTGGGACGTCACTTGGAATAACGAGGACTAGCGAAGAGATTGAAACTCCACGAGCTAAAGCCTGTGGTGTCTTACTGTGTGAACAGGCAGGAACGACACCTATCGAACATCGCTCAGTGAGCTTGAAAAGCGGTAACCAACCCAGGGGTCGGTCAGTATGTAGCGGGGCTTTGCCGGATCAGGTTCAATCTTCTTTCTCAGATGTCTGACGAAGACTCGCAGGTATTCAGTCTGGTCTGTATAGTCGCCACCCCAGATGTTTGCCAACAGCGTGCGATGAGTAAGCACCTTGCCTGAATTCCGAATCAAGTAAAGCAGCAACTCAAACTCTTTCGGCGACAGTCGCACTTCTTTGCCGTCAACCAACACCTGCCGTGTTTCAAGGTCGACTCGAAAGTCTCCTTCCTGGATTACGGGTGTTTGCTCTGAAACCTCCGGCGACCGTCGCAACGCAGCCCGAACGCGTGCGACGAACTCTCCCATTGCAAACGGCTTCGTAACGTAATCGTCGGCTCCTGCATCGAGTGCCTCAATCTTCGTTGCTTCATCACCCTTCACCGAAAGAATGATAATTGGGACACGAGAAATCTCCCGCAAGCGTTTGCAGAGTTTGAGTCCACCCATATTAGGCATCGAAAGGTCGCTAATCACGAGGTCAGGATTCCAGGCCTGGAACAGATCGAGCGCTGCCTGACCCTCGCCGGCGACTCTGACGTCATACCCATGCTTCGACAAACCGCTACGCAAGACGAGCGTTATTTCCTGTTCGTCATCAACCACCAGGAGTCGCTTTTTACTTTCCATTTGCTATCTCTCGAGCAAACTTTGCCTCACTAACTGGCGGGTCGTCATCACCCACCGGGACTGTGAAGACAATTCGAGCGCCATGTTGGTTTAGCAAGTCGTCAACTCGAATCTCACCACCATGCGCTTCAACAATGCCTTTTGCAATCGCGAGTCCCATTCCGATACCACCTGCCGAACCGTCGTGCGCAATTCGAAAGAACTTGTCGAACACCTTTTTGCGCGATTCAATTGGGATGCCCGGGCCTTCGTCTTCGACTGCTATTTGGACCATCTCTTTTGCTGTGCGCTTCGCTTCGATTCTGATGGTTGTTTCTGGCGGTGCATACTTGCCGGCATTGTCGATCAATGTATAGATGACTTCGGCAACGGCTCGTGCGTCAACCCGCACGACGGGCAGTTCGTTCTCAATTGAAATATCGATTCGGTGTCGTCGCGTAAGAGGTTCAGCTTGTGCGAGCGCCGCATCGACAATCTCTTCGACGGCGCCCCAATTTCTGTGCAGAGTGATATCTCCCGATTCGATGCGAGCAAGGTCAACGATTCCTTCGACAAATCGATCAAGTCTGTCCGCACCATGTGTGATGACTTTCAACATCTCGCGTTGTTCTTCAGAGCTTAGTCGTTCACTTTCTTCATCCGACTCCTGGTCCTCGAGCAGCAATGTCGCAGAAGCCTTGATGGAGGTCAGTGGCGTGCGGATGTCATGAGTAACAGCATCGAGGAGCGCCGACTTTAGTTGCTCACTCCGTTTGATCGCCTCGGCTTCACTAGCGCGATCGAATGCATTGTGGAGCTCTTCATACAGAGATTTGATCTCTTTTCGCTGGGTTTCAGCTTCATGCTCGCGTTGCCTCGCAATCGCAGAAAGTTGGCCCACGGTTAGAGCCGTGATAAAGAAGGCGATCAAAGCTAACCAGTTTTGCGGATCGGCAATCGTGAAGGTGTGAACCGGCGGAAGGAAGAAAAAGTTGAAGCACGCGACAACGATAATAGACGCAAGCAACGCGGGCTTACTCCCCCAAACTATTGCGGCAAACAGAACAACCAAAAGAAAAGCTAGGGCCACTGTTGTTGAGTTGATGTGAGGCCTCAATGGTAAAAGTAGAACAGTGACCACTGCCGTGCAGAGAGTTGAACCTAAATAGCTTACCCAGATGTTTCTTTGCGGCCGGTCGAGCACGTTCTCATTGTATGACAGGAGGTATGAAATCCGATGCCGTGAAGCTTGTCATGTTAGTTGCAAGGAATGAGTACTTCCCTGTAAGCAGGGAAGTAGATTAGGTCTTTCTAGAGCTGCATTAATACAAGACTTCTTTAAACATCTCTGCTGTCGTAACCCCGGTCCGCTCTCTAAAAACTCAGATTCATCCCAAAGTGAAAATGCCGTGGATCAAAAGCCTGTGTCGGTTGACCAAAGCTCGGCAGCGGAGACGGGCCAGGACCAAAGGTGTGGTTGGGTACACTGAGCTTTGCTCGATTGAAGAGATTGAATCCTTCCGCAATGACATCCAGCGTCTGGAGAGGCGTATGATGTTTGACGCCAGACTATGAACAGCCGGTTTGGACATTGACGAGTGTGGTGGATTCTGAATTGACTACAGCCACCACGCAAAGTTCTCTTGTTCTAAATGAGAATCTTTGAGCACTTGGTTAAAGTGTAATGGCTAAAGAACTGGTACCGACTTGTTGCTTGATTTCTGAACGTTAAATACACGAGCGAGGTGAGGGATATGAAGACAATCAGTAGAGATGAACTAAAGCAAAAAATCGACCGGAAAGAGAACTTCTCGTTGGTCGAGACGTTGGGAAAAACTACCTATGATCATGCGCACTTGCCCGGCGCACTCAATCTTCCTCCGGATCAAGTTAGCGCATTGGCTCCAAGTCTACTGCCCGATAAGAACGCGGAGATTATTGTGTACTGTGGATCGCCCACGTGACACGCGTCAGAAAACGCGGCCCGTGAATTGGCTGCGATGGGTTATACGAATGTTACTGATTACACAGGTGGGAAGTCCGACTGGATGGAGGCTGGTTTGCCGACCGAAAGTAATCACGGTCACTGAGTGTTGAGCAGGCGGAAAAAAGTTTACTTTACGAAAATGTCATCCACTTCCTGTCGGATGCGCTTCAGGTCGATACCTAGTCGCTCAATATGACTCTGGTCGTATTCCTCCGGCACGGCCCACGATCGCGCTTTGTGCTTGAGAGCGTTGGCCAATTCCGGATTAGTATGCCGAAGCAGCACCGCGCACTCTGTCCATAAACTAACAAGCTCTGCCTCACGCCGGCGATCTTCTCCGAACCTGACCCTATCCGACAAATAAGCTTCGGTCGCATTGAGTGCCTGAAGAAGAGCGGCGACAGCTTCATCACTCGCACCTCGACCCTTGAGCCACTGAACAAATTCGCGCAAGACGTAGACGGCGTCTTCAACCATTCTCTTTAGTAACGAACGCTGCGCTCGAGATTCTTGGTCTCTATTTCTTGAGCATGGTCCACTTCCACTGCGTGCCTTCCTGGTTGGTACCTTCGCCTTTCATCAGGCCGCCATCAATCGTTCCGTTCAATACTGAATAGGAATTTCCAATGACAATCTGAACATTCTTGTCGGACTGTCTCCACGTGCCTTTCACGGTTCGAGGTGACGTTACACCGTTTTGCATAACGTTGATGATGTACTCTAGTTTTCCATCCTTCAGGAACTTCATCGTGTACTCGCCAGACTCAGGACTGCTGCCACTCCAGGTAGTTCCCTCCAGCGTCGATCCACTATCGGCAGTTTTGACTTCTACTCCAGTATCGCGGCTTCCAGCACTTCCTGTGGAAACACTCGAATTAGTATCGTCCGGTTTGAACGGCACCTTTGGGTCACGCACGGATATGACCAGGTCGTCGGCACGATAACCTTCAACTACTGCAAATGGCTTCTGGTCCTTTCCCGGGCCAAGGTCTTGAAGTACCCGCTTAGGCACGCGTTCCTGTAGGTACCTCACGAGGCTTGCAAGCGTTACTTCACCTTTTTCGTTTGCGGCGCCGCCACGCATAGCCTCGACCAAAACCCATGTGAAATAACCCTGCTTCTTTTCCTTGTACTCGTAAGCCCTGTGGCCCACCTCGGTCGCGTACAACGTTGCGAATGCTTGTACCTCACGATTACGAACATCGAAATTGAAACCACGCGTATAGGCAGCCGTCAGGTTGTTGTCGGCATTGGCGCGACCGACCGGATCGTTGCGGCAAGCATCGAGAATGAGGAGCACTTGTGTAACACCGATCTTCTTGATTCTGTCTTTGACCTGGGCAACGTTGATGGCAGTTTGTTCCAGAAGGTCTACATCGTTACTGACCTGGGCGTCGGAAGGTAACAAGAATGCTTGTCCGCTGCGTTCGATCCCGTGTCCAGCGAAGGACACGAGAAGAAGCCCATCCGCTGGTATGACAGCTGCCAGGTTCGATAGGCGTCGCAAAATATTTCCGCGCGTCGGTTGACGTTCGGCTGGTTGGTCAGATGCCAGCAAGGTAACTTGTTCGCTTGGGAAGCCGGCATACTGGCTGAGGGCTGAAGCGAGCATCTTTGCGTCATTGCTGGCGCCACCGAGAGTCGTGATCTGCGTGTCAGCATACTGATCCACTCCAATCACAATGGCATAACGTTTGGCACTTACCGGTAACTTTTGAACTGGCTTATCGGCAATTTTCAATCCCCGTTGTGCCGGTTGGGCGGTGACGTTTGCGACGGAAAGGACCACTAAAACGGAAAGGCTAACCATTAATATCGGCAGAGTTCGCGCTTGCATGCGGTTCATGTTTGTTATCCCTCGAGGAAAGATCAGCGTGATTTCGTTTCTGGCGAAGATTTGAGCGACAAGTATTGGTTATCTTGGTCAACCTTGTCCAGAAGTAGAGACGGTCAAGAGTGCATTGTTTTGCGCTATGTGCGATATGCTTCAGCGGTAATAACATACTTGAGACACCACCGGCTTCAGCCGCGTAGAGTTTCAATTTCTTCGCTACTAGGCCGTTCTGACTTTGAACCAAGGACATCACCGGCTTTAGTCGCGTGGAGGTTCAATTTGTTTGGCGGCGTCATCTGGAACATTTTGAGTTGCATCATTTGTCTATTAGCGAAGAAATTGAACCTTCATGCGGCTAAAGCCGATGGTGTCTTGCCCATGCGTTGGAAACTGTTTTAGCGAAAAAGTTGAAACTCCACGCGGCTGAAGCCGGTGGTGTCTCAAGTATGTTATTACCGCTTCAGCTTGTCGGTTTTAGTTGATCCTCCGAGGGCGCAACCTGCATTGAAGACCGACAAGCTAAACCATACCGGACATTCAATATCAGGGCTGGAGAGGCTCGCCGCTTTTTATTCGCATGTCGATAGACTTAACGTTTGCAAAGTCTGACAGCGGGTTCGCCGTTAGCACGAGGAAGTTAGCTTCATAACCCTCTTTGAGATGGCCGATCTTTCGATTCGGAAAGATAGTTGCGGCGGTAGTTTCACACCACATTTTCAGCAACGTCAGGTTATCGAATGCTTTAAGTTTGGCGAGACTCAGCGCTTCTGCCAGGGAGGTCGCCCGAAAACTATCGCTGCCAATCGCTATGGCTACCTTGTATTTATGAAGCAGATGTAAGTTGTCAATCAGCATCGAACGGACTGCCAAACGAGCCTGTTCGTTGAACTTCTCGTTGAATGTCTGCTCGACACTCTCACCAATTGTCGTTACTACCACGATGCCTTTCTTACCGGCGAGTTTCGCATCCGCTTCGGCGATCAGATAGCGAGACAGGTTTACGTAAAGCGACGGATCATTCCGCTCCGGTCTGAAGCCGGGGAGATGGTTGATCTCATCAACACCTGCAGCCACAGCACTGGCGAAATCGGCGGCTGTTTCCACGTGAGTTGAAACGCGCAATCCATCGCGATGAGCCTTTCGCACGATCTCAGGAAGAATTGCTGGATTCAGACCTTTCCAACCATCATAGGCTTTGTCGTCTTTGCGCTTCTCGTACTCTTCAGAATAGAGCAGGTAGGTCTTGATAAAGTCAGGCTTACCCGCCTTGATGATTGGCCACTTGCGTTCAAGATCCGCAGCGTTGTCGATGACGTAATAGAAGCCGCCCTCGCCATCATCAGGCTGGAAACCACGTTGCGGTGTGACTATTTCGATTGGATGACCACCCGAACCAGTTAGACCACCGTTGGATAATATTCCGTCGACGCTGGTTGGAAGATTGATTCTTGCCGACGTGGGTTGTTTAGATCTGAGAAGACTATTGGGATTCTTGACGTAAAAGATGCCTGCTTCGAGATACATCTTGTTGATACGTGCGAAACGCTCGTCACTGGACCAATCGAGGTTGTGATTGTGCGCTTCGCCAAAAGGAGGGACTACATACTTGTTCGAGAGATCAAAAACACGATCGATGTGCTTGGGTCGCTTACTGCTCAAGACGCCGGCAATGGAATACACCGTCTTCCGAACAAACTTCTGTCCATCGAACCACTCTCCATTAGCGAACTCGTAGTTGTGAACGGAAGCGGGGGTTTGTGCTTGAGCAGCGAAAGTGGCGAGAAGCGCGGCGACAATAAGTAGTTTCCTCATGATTTCTCCTTTGCTCAACTTAACACCGCCGGGTGAGGAATTAGTGCGTTTGAATGGAATGCTTGAGAGCTGACCGATTGGATATTAGGTCAAAATGGGTCTTATTGGTCCTATATCCTGAAACTTAGCGATGAAGGATGATTGCTTTGTTTACAGGCGGGTTTTGATGATCTGATCGACTGACTTTTCCAAAGAAGCCTTAAGACTGCTATCCAATCTAATCGCCGTGGCAAATTCCTTTTGAGCTTCAGCATCCTGCCGGCGCAGCAACATGATCATGCCACGATTTGCGTGAGCCCTCGCGTGTTGTGGATTCAGCTCGATTACTTTGTTGTAGTCGGACATTGCTCCGTCCAAATTGCTCCTTGCCCCTCGAAGAACTCCTCGTTCATACAAAGCGTCGACATCCGTTGGATTGATCTCCAATGCCTTGCTTAGGTCATCGATCGCACAGTCGAGATCGCCCTTTGACTTTCGGGCGAACGCTCGATTGTAGAGTCCGATAAATCCGCGAGGGTTGAGTTCAATGCCTTTGGAGTAATCAACTAAGGCGCCGTCCGTATCGCCTTTCTTCATAAGCGCGAACCCGCGTCCAACGAACGCTCGAGAGTTTGTTGGACTAAGTTCAATGGCGCGCGTGAAATCTCGTATCGCGCCGTCGAGGTCGCCTTTTTCGTCCTTTGCAATTCCGCGGTTATAGAACGCATCGGCATAATCCGCTTTCAGCTCAATGGCTTTGTTGTAATCAGCGATGGCTCCGTCCGGATCGCCTTTGTCTCTAAGCGTGGCCCCGCGATTAAGGTAAGCTTCGGCGATTGGTCTCAGTTGGATCGAGCGTGTGAAATCGCTGATGGCCCCGTCGAAATCGCGCTGCCGCTTTCGCACAAGGCCGCGACTGAAGTAGGCGGCGCCATAGTTGTGATCAAGTTCGATGGCCTTCTCGAAGGCTGCAAGCGCCTGGTCCAGGTTGCCGGCATCGAGTTCGGTAGTGCCGCGATTTAGATAATCCATCGCTAAGCGTCGATTAACTTGAGCGTGATTGACGGTTGTATAGGCGAACGGGAATATCAGAATCAGCAAAATAATCGCGCGACGGCTAGTCATCGAGTTCAGTACCTGTTGATGAAAGGCCTGTCGTCTACAGACAGGTTAGAATTGTGAATCACTGCTTTCGCTTAATTTCACCGTTGATGTCATAACACAAGAGTTTTTGCGTTGCGGATATTTTTTCACCGCCGTTACCCGGCACAATCTTCATCCACGGCACACTGTTGATTTCTCCCCCGGGACTTATCGTCACAAAATTCTGTATTTGCTCATAAGTGCTATCGCAATCAGCGCCGCGAGTCAGACGAAGCGTCCACTTTTGTTTTCTCTGCACCGTCTCATTTGTGAAAGCACCAGCATCGCAGGTGTAGTGGCGAGGCACCAGGAGATACTTATCTCTTAGCACGTCGCTTTCCTTACTAGTTACGCGCACTACCATCAATTGTCGACAGCGACCGTCTTCCCTAACAGCGCTTCCACCCAATGCAACGACAATCCCTGTTAAGGTGATCTCCTTTGGTTCACTTAGGCTTAGTTGTGAAGTCGCTTCTCGTTGCACGATTGAAGCGGGAAGAAGACTAATAGCGATTAAGAAAAAATAATGAATCATCAAGCTATGATGTCCGTATCTTTTGTCCGATATGCTTCAGCTTGTCGGTCCCAGCTCAATTTTAGCTCCGCTTTAAACGTGCCTAACGACCGACAAGCTAAAGCCTATCGGACATTGGTTGGCGCACATGAATCGAGTAATATCACCGCCTCCCCAAGGTAAAGAATTGACCCAACAAATTCAATTTTTCGGAGTTCAGCTATGACCACCAATTTCTCATCGACCAGGAGATCCTTATTGAACCTGAGCTTACGTTGGCTGTTAGGCGGTGTCGTTGTTTTGTTGTTCTCGTCTGTGTTGGTTGCACAACCAGCCACTGGAACAGTGAAACGACTCACCCTCAAGTCATCAGTTCTTGGCGAAGACCGTACCGTGCTGGTTCGAACTCCGGCCGGTTATGAAACGAACAAGTTGACGTACCCGGTGCTTTATATGACCGATGGTGACTCCCACATGGGCCACACCGCAAGCACCATCGAGTTCCTTACACAAAATGGTCGGATCCCGGATCTGATTGTCGTTGGTGTCATGAACACAGATCGCACGCGCGACCTCACGCCGGTTAAGGCCACAAACAAAAACGCCGCTGGTGAGCCGCAATTTCCAACCAGCGGTGGCGCAGACAACTTCCTTAAGTTCTTTGAGACCGAACTCATCCCTGAGATCGAGAAGCAATACCGAGTTCAACCTTATCGAATTTTCGCTGGACATTCACTTGGTGGACTATTTGCCATTCACGCCATGATCAGCAAGCCTGGACTTTTCAATTCCTATGTTGCTGTTAGTCCGTCACTGCAATGGGAGAACGGTGCGGAATTGAAGCGTGCTGAAGCGTTTCTGAAGAACCAGAAGGAACTAAGAGTGACACTGTTTGTGTCGTTGGGTAATGAGCCTGGTGCGATTGGCGAGAGCTTTAACAGTTTTCGAGAATTGCTTTCGAAAACCAACATCAAAGGTTTTGAGTGGCAAGCAGAGCGCATGGATGATGAAGACCACGGATCGGTGGTCCTACGCAGCCATTACTTTGGTCTGCGGAAGGTTTACGAGGGTTGGTTAGGTCCCAGAGATCTTAAGAGTGGGGCGGTGCTTGGTGGGTTGAAGGGGGCGGACGAGCATTACAAAAAGTTGAGCGAGAAATTTGGCTACTCGATTCCTGTCCCCGAGAGTCTGATCAATCAGATGGGCTATCAGTTTCTTTTCGACGGTCAACCGGAAGAAGCGATTGCGGTCTTTAAGGCGAACGTTGAGCGTTACCCAAACTCTGCGAACGTGTACGACAGTCTTGCTGAGGCATATGAGCGAGGTGGTCGAATTGACTTAGCAGAACCGCTTTACGATAAAGCGAGAGTTCTGGGCCAGCAGAACAACGATCCTAACGCTGCCGCTTACAAGGCTAACTACGAACGAGCCCACGCGAAGCTGAAGGAGACTCAAGCTTCGAAAAAGCAATAAGAAATAGTATTAACAGATCATGCAGATCTTTTAGATGGATCGCTGTCCTTCGTTCTATTCGATGAAACTGTGGATGTCGTCTCGACCAGTTCGCACTCAACTCTGATCCGATTGTGAATGATCCGTCTGATGTTGAAGTCAATTTGAGTATCCGCAGCCGCGAGCGGATTCAGCACCCTCTTAACCCAACCTCACTCCGGATCGGATAGTCATGCCCTATCCGTGCATTTGTCGTTGTAAATATTTTCTGATCGGTTTGCAATTGGGTTAGGGGACATGCCTGAAGGCATCCATCGTGCGAAAACGACTTGGGATCAAATCGAACACATCGAGCCGCCTTCATGTTAGGTAGTGCTTTAGAATGCGGCGAGTTTCACAATCAAGTTTATGATTCTGATCTTCTTCACCGCTTTCGCATCGGTCTTTATCGCTGAGATCGTCGGTGACAAGTTACTTTACACCACTGGTGTGCTCGCTGCTCGATACCGTACTGCGCCGATTATGTTCGGCATGGCGATCGCCTTCATGGCCAAGATGGGCGTCGCCGTTTTGATTGGAGAGGCTATCGCAAAACTGCCCCGCATTCTGGTGGCGACCATAACGGCAATTAGTTTTCTTAGCGTTGCTTTTGTCTTATGGCGCAAACACGACCGCCAACAGGAAGCGAAGCAGGAGCACACTCACAGAAAAGCCGCGATGGTATCGTTTGCGGCCATTTTCTTTTCTGAGTGGGGTGACGTCGGACAGGTAACGGCGGCGACTCTGACGGCAAAATACCACCTTGGCTTGGTTGTCTGGCTCGGCGCTGTCAGTGCGATGGTCTTAAAAGGGGTACTTGCGGCATGTCTGGGCGCGGGTCTTCGTCGCTGGATTCAGAATCGCGTTTCGCCAAAGGTCGTGCGCTATGCGGCGGTCGTTCTGTTGATCGTACTTGGCTGTCTGTCTGTTGGGGAGATACTGGTGGAACGAGCTTGATAATATGACCGGCGCGAAACTCGATCGGAAAGCCGCATTTCGCTTCATCCTGGCGTTAGGGTTTGTCAGCCTTTTCGCTGACATGACCTACGAAGGCGCGCACAGTGTAATTGGCCCCTTGCTGAAAGACTTAGGTGCGAGCGCAGCTGTGGTCGGCATTGTCGCTGGACTCGGCGAAATGATCGCCGCCAGTCTCAGGTACTTCTCCGGCAAACTCGCTGACAAGACTCGCGCCTATTGGACCATTACTACAGTCGGTTATTTCCTGAACCTGGTGGTTGTGCCTGGTCTTGCGTTCGTTGGCAGTTGGCAAGCCGCGGCGCTGCTGGTGGTAGCGGAGCGCACGGGAAAAAGTTTACGTGGTCCGGCACGCGACGTTCTTCTTTCGGAAGCGACCGAAGTGGTCGGCCACGGAACGGGCTTCGGTATTCACGCAGCAATGGATCAAATAGGGGCCGTGCTTGGTCCATTGCTGGTGGCTGGCGCGGTGGCACGCTCGCATCAATTCGGTTCGGCCTTTCTTTGGTTGGCGTTGCCGGCATTCGCCGCGTTCGTGGCATTGTTGTTTGCACGCGCGGCCAGTCCTCACGAGGGAATACCGCTGGCCGCACCAAGCTCGAAGAAACTTCCGAACGTATTCTGGATTTATGTCGGGGCGGCGGGAGTGCTCGCGCTTGGTTTTGTGGATTTTCCTCTCCTGGCATTTCACTTCCAGAAAAATTCGCTGACCAAACCCGAAGTTGTTCCTTTGCTCTATGCTGGAGCGATGGGCTTGAATGGATTGACGGCGTTCGTATTCGGCCGCCTTTTCGATCGATTTGGGATTCAGATCATCGTAATCGGAATTGTAATTTCGCTTTTGACCCTGCCCTTTGGTTTCTTGGGTGGCATCACCGGCGTCTATCTTAGTGTTGGTTGTTGGGCCACCGGTTTGGGTGCGCAGGATGCGACGCTCCGTTCAGGCATCTCGCAAGTTGTGTCGATGAATAAGCGAGGGACAGCCTTCGGAGCGTTCAATGCTGTCTACGGAATACTGTGGTTTGTGGGTAGCGTAACGATGGGGTTGCTTTATGACTTTTCGCTGGTAGCCCTCGTCGCATTTGGAGTGATTGCGCAACTGCTGGCAGCACTCACATTTTTCTGGCTGCGTCGTCCATTGGGGCGCGTGGTTCTGCAGAAAGGGTAAAGCTACAAAAGGCGTTAATGGTGAACGTGAATCTGGTCCGGGTAAGATACAACCCAACATTTTAGGAGCCTGGGGTAGCAAGAAGTCAGTATCACGGCGCGGTAGCGGGTGGGTCTGGGATGCACTTAGCGCGTACATTTGGAACCAGACCCACCCGCTACCGCGCCGTGGTACTGACTTCTTGCTACCAAGGCGTTTGGGTGTTATCGACTTTTTGTGCAAAACCCAACGACGGAGTGTTCTGACCTAAGGTAAGTAGATCGATCTATAAATCGGATCGCCCTGCAACGCTTGCTTGATATCCCTTTTGAGTTCTTTCTTGTCACTCAATTGATACTCTTTCTCGAAGAACTTCCATCCTTCCTGCGCTTGCCCGGCGTAAATCCTTTTCAGTAGCACCGTGAAAACTGCTGATAGATAACGCTCGTTCACTGCGCTCTCAACATCGACCCTAGTTCTACCTGCTATCAGCGCTTCCATGTCTTCGGATATGTGTTGAAGAAGGTGTTTAAATTCAAGGCAGTAACACAAATACAGCAATGCTCTTTTGCGGCGATCCAGCAAGCCGGAAGCGTCATGTTACTGGTGGGAGGCGCACACCAGTCGACCGCAGCTCCTCCACGTTTGGAATGTCCGCTTCGTCAATCGTTGCCAGGACCTCCTCGTTGATATTTGGCAGGGTCACGATTCGATTGGCCTGTTTACTGATCGTCATCTCAAACAAATTGCGCGCCGTCCGTGCGTTGCCGAACGACTCATCGCGCTCGAGACTGAGAAGCCTAAACAATTCCAGAAGTCTCTGTTCGGCGTTTGAGGTAAACTTGAACGACGCCCTGGCACAAAAGCCTTTGAAGATCTCAACCAACTGTTCCGGAGTGTAATCTTCAAAGTGAAGGAACTTTGTAAAACGAGACCGAAGACCCGGATTGGACGAAATGAACTCCTCCATTTTCTCAGTGTAGCCTGCCACGATAACAACGAAATCATTCCGGTGGTCTTCCATCAGTTTGAGTAGCGTTTCGACTGCCTCCTGACCAAAATCATTACCTCTTCCTTCAGGATTGAGTGCATAAGCTTCGTCAATAAAGAGCACGCCCCCGAGGGCTTTGTTGACGACTTCTTTAACCTTTATCGCAGTCTGTCCGACGTAGCCGGCGACAAGATCGCCGCGATCACTTTCGATCAAATGGCCCCGGCTGAGAATCTGCAAAGATCGATAGACCTGGGCCAGTAAACGGGCCATGGTCGTTTTTCCGGTTCCAGGATTTCCATAAAAAACCAGGTGGCGCGAAATAGGAGCGGCGAGCATGCCCTTTTCTTCGCGCATCTTTTGCACCTTCAAAAAATTGATCAGTTGGCGTACGTCCCCCTTGACGCGATCCAACCCGACGAGTGCGTCAAGCTCTTTCAGCAAATCCTCTAACGGGCGAGAAGGCTCATCTTCAACCACCGTTGCTTCTTTGCCGGAGTTGGATGCAGTCTCTTCCACAACTGGACCATCGCCACCATGGGGATAGAGCGTTGTTTTGAATTGAAGCAGTGCAGCCGCTTCCGAAGGCGTTACCGTCCCATCAGACTTGATCACCAGATTTGCGAACTGAAAGAGAGCATGGCGCGTTTGGTCGGCGTAATTGAATCCATACCTGCGGTCGTATTCTTCGAGATAAGAGACAACAGCCGGCGTGCGGTCGAAACGTTGAGAAATATTCGGATTGAACGAAGGGGGCGTGGGCAGAGGAAAAGCATTCTCTTCACACTTGAGATCGAACCAGCCACAAACGGTTTCAAAATAAGTTTGCTTTTCTTCTATTGAGCAGTTGCGAACGTCTACGAAGCGTCTGGCGACCGAGAGCAGTTGATTAGCAAGCACCACTTTTCCGTCAGGTGGACGGTCCGCGCCGCGCCACACGTTACGGATGCTCATGTCGAGCGGCGGCAGCAGACCTGCAAAAGTCTTTTTGAGCGACGCGATCAGGCGCGGGTTGTTCGGAAGGAAAGACACGAATTATTTTTCAATCTAAACATGCAGGGTGAATTTTCGAGAGTGGATTGTAACACCTCAGCCGATGGAGTATTTGAGGGAAAAGCTAAATCTGTCAGTACGCCGGAGGCGTTGGCCAACACCTTCGGTGTAATCGTACTGATTCAGGTGCTCAGTCCCAGGGTAGAAACCCTGGGCTTAGATTAGCGAACGCCTTCGGCGTTAACTTTGTCAGAAAAAACAAAGAACTAAGAAGTTGCTACACAGAGAATCAGAAAGGGGTCAATAGTGTGAACTATGATCGCCCTTGATTAATTCTATTGTGGTCAAAACTCAATTCGGTGGCGAGATGTCGCTACCATCTCGCGGTAGCGGGTGAGGCTGCCTCCAATTCATTCGCAGATTGCGGCACTGACCCACCCACCCGCTACCGCGAGGTGATACTGCCTTCTTGCGTCAAATCGATAGTCCAACGTCGCCTTCGAGCACCGATGTCTTCAGCTGCGGGCGCTCTCCGCTCTTCCACAGTGCAGCAGTGTGTAACACCCGATACCTGATGGGTCCGCCGTCCGGTCTTTCACTGCGCGTAACGGGGCGAGGGATGCACACAAACTCGGTGCGCATCTCATGGGCCGACAATTGGACCTTCGCATAACCGTGTCCTCCAAGATCTACGAACTTAAGGTGCGGAGCCAGGTCCGGGTTGGATAGCGAACGTGCGCGCTCGAGGTCGAAGCTCTTGGCATATTCCAGGCATGAACGGACGCCGTGCTTCACGAGCATGTTGTTGGTCCAGTCGGGCTTCGCGCCGTTCGGCCGATCGGCGAGGAATAACGGGCGGAGGGGCCAGGCGGTCTTGGTTGAGCGATGCTCTAAGGCTTCCATCGTACCCGGGCTTGCCAGCGAAGCGCCGACGAAGCTCAACCCCACGGGTTCAAATTTCCGCGGGGGAAGTTCAGCTGAAGCATAACCGGCCCAGAAGCTGTGCCGGTCCCCCGAAACGATCGCGAAGCCAGTGACCTTCGCATCCCTCACGAGGTCGTAAATCTCCTTGCGCTCGGCGTAGGCCGCTCCGTAGTCGTCAGTGCGGAAGATAGCGTAGGTGTCCGCAGGCCACGGGTTCTTGACCATTCCGGCGGGGAGGTTTTGCGGGTCCGCGCGGTGGTCGAGAGCGCCTAGCGAATTGCCCCAGATTTTCCACGTCGCCTTCGATTTGCGCAGTTGATCCTTGAACCAGGCCTTCTGTTCTACGCCGAGAATCGTTCGCGGTGGCGTCTCCTTGCGCGGATTCGGAATGGTCACATCACGGAAGTGCAGTTCCGCGGGAGGCTTCCCACCATCAAAGGTGCGTCCCGCATCAAGTGCGATCGTCGCTTCCTCGGAAAACATTCCGTTGAAGCTAGGGTCATAAATTTTCCCAACTCCGTCTGCGTCAGTTGGGTCATCGCCGCAGAAGCTGTGCTGGTCGGTAAGTAGAAGGTCGAGGTGCTTTCCGTAGCGAAGCGCCCGGTAGGCGATCAGACTGCGGATGGCAGTTAGATTGTTCGGCTCGGTGCCGAGTCCGTTTGCGTCCCACTGTTCGATCTTCACGTTCTTGACCGCAACTGTCCCGAATTCCGCAAGCGAGCCGCTCGGTGGCGACACGCGAGCCGGAATATATTCGAACCAGGCCTGGTTGGCGGCGACCTTGACGGTCTGGCCGGGCTGTGGATCGCCACCCGCCTGGACGATGCTTTGTCGTCCCTGCCACGAAAATTCGTGATTGTCCCAGATGGCGACGAACGGCCAACGGGCGCGAGCATCCTGAAGGTCGGGATCAGCGAGATAGCCCTTGTACACGGCGCGATAGCCGTCGACAGTCAATGGGTAGTGGAGATGCTGCTTGTCGTTCTTTCCCCCGTCCGGAATGCGCGCAACCTCATAGATCGTGCGATCGAAGCGTGTCTTCACCTCTTCGGGATACTCGAGCACCTCGTAAATGAAATCGCCGAGGTGTAGAACGAAGTCGAGTTGTTGGTCGGCGGGTGCGCGTTCGTCTTCGTAGATCATCCGACGATAGGCGTTGAGCTTGCCCTCGTTGACGTCCTGGCAACTCACGAAAGCGAAGTTCACCGTGCGCGGATCGGTTGGCAACGGCGCAGCGATCGTGCGACCGATCCGGCTGCCGTTTCCCTCGCTGTCGGTAAACCGATACCAGTAAGTGCGTGCCGGCTTGAGTCCGCCAATCAGTACGCGCGTGGTCCAGTCGGTGGTGCTCGAGACCGGTGCCCGCGAGTGCGCAATGACGCGACGGAATGCCTCATCCTCGGCTACCTCGACGGTCAGGATCTGGCGTGTGAGATCAACAAACGGACGCCTGGTCCAGAGAATGACGCTGTGCGGGTCGGGATCGCCCGATGCGACTCCTTGCGGATAGAGATCACGCCGTTCATTCCAGTTGACCCGCGAGCTTCGAGCCGGTCCAACCCATGCGAGCGAAGCACCGATTGCTGTTGCAGCTTTAAGAAAGGATCTGCGGCTAATCTTCATCGTTTGACTCCGTGCACCAATTTAAAGTTTGACGTAACTGGAAAGCGGATAGCAGTGAACAGCAACAGTACAAACCGCCGCATTGTAAAGTCCTCCAGAAGTTTGCTAAGTGGATCTTCTCGCAGCGGCATTTGTTACCGGCGTTAGGTATTCAGTCAATATCAAAGACGCGAAACGGCCTAAAGTAGTGGTGAGTAGCACTGATCGAAGATGAAATGAAGGTTCAGCACCGTATGGACACTCAATACGCGAAACGGATAGGGACGTCATGAATCGGCTGCATCGGGGTCAGGCCTGTGATTGCGATCTTGACGAAAGCTCATATCATCATCAGTTTACTCAGATCGCTCTACAGAGTTTGTCTACATGACGATTCCAATACTTGCTGCCCGGTTTTCAATCGAGCAAACACCTTATCGACCACTGTCATTGCGATAACGAGTACCAAAAGCCAGAACGCGTAGCGGTATCTATAGAGTGCCCCCACATTGGGAACCACCAGGGCCGACGCTGTTACTGCTGACAGCAGCTACATTCTCTTTAACGCAAACTGGACCAGGGCCTTTGACCTATTAATCTTTGCCTGCTGAGTGCCTGCTCCGCCAACGCTGACCCTGATGTACCTGTTGCCTTTCAATGCGTAGAGCGCCCCGCCCACGCGAGTACCAGTCCAAAACGCTTCATCACCTACGCCCATGATCTTTTGCGGTGCCACTTCCTGTTCTTCTTCCTCTCGGTTTCTCTTCCGCAACTTTTCTTTCTCGCGCTCTTTCTCTGAACTCGTGCTCCGTTCTCTGTCTTTCTCCTCAGCCTTTCCGAAAGTCTCCTCCCAAAACTCTTTAGGATCACGCGCGCTCGAGCCGTCGCCCCTCTCGGTAACCACTAGACTAATAGAATTGTTGAAAGTGGGCAGAGCGAAAAAACATTGTGACTTTCTAAAACCGCCCTCAACGCCGCCGCTCAATTTTGTTTCCTTCAGCGACTCGCCCTGCACCGACCGAATCTCATCGCTGCTGAGCAAGGAGCATGCATCGAGTTTTCCAGCCCCTGATGACAGGCCGGAATTCGCAGTCGCCGGTGATGCTAGCGGACTTGAGGACGCTGGCGGTGACTGAGAAGAAGTTCCCGCCTGGTTACCAGACGGTTGTTGACTTACATCGGATTTGCCACATGCGTTTAGAATCCATGTAAGGGCCAACAACGTAATCGCAAGCTTCATCAAGAATATCGGGCGCATATGCACTCTAACTCCTAACCGTTGTCGATAAGTTTTAATCGAATCTTACGCTACTCGTCCCACCCTGAGGAATTCTTGAGTTTCGCTTGCCTTACCCTGCCTTACTAAGTATCCGTCGCATTCTCAGACCCCTGTATCCGTCGCATTCTAAGACCCCTTGAGCCGCATTCGAGTTCGTTCTCAACTTCTACTCAAGTTTTACTCAACCCTCACCCTCTAAGCTCCAACCTGTACTAATCGGACTAGATTTACGCTCCTTTTTTGACAAGCGTCCCTTGGAGAAACGGACCCCGATAGGAGTTGCGCGAGGAGAAAGTTATTGAAAATGAGAAACAAGATCACGAAACATCCTTTTGGCTTAGGGAACCGGGGATTGATTGTCCTGGCCATAAGTCTTTGCACGGTTGTTTGTTTTTCATTGTGGCTTTCTCCATCTCACGCGGCAGATCCAGGGGGCGGAAGTATCAGTCCAACGGGAGCAGCACTAAATTGGATTGGTAACGCGCCAGGCACGGGAGGAACGGGTGGAGAGGGTCAATGTATTGACAGTGGACCGGCACAAAACTGTGACAGCTTCACACTGAACGTCTCGGGAGCAGATACGGACTGGGCCGGCAAACTAATTCAGATCAGGGTTAACTGGTCACTACAAGCTTCGGACTACGATCTTTATGTACACAAAGGTGATTTGAGCGGACCTATAGCCGCCCAGGGCACCAACGCTGGCCAGCCGGGTACAGATGAGGTTGCCTATCTTGATCCAAGAGCCAACGGAGTGGGCGTTTATACAGTTCACGTAGCCTCTGCAGTCACGCCCGTCCCAAATTCCGATCAATATCACGGTACTGCGAGTGTGGTTCCCGGGCTCGGGCCTGCTACGCAAGGCACTGGTCTGGCGCCGAGATTTCAGAACTTCACACCTCAACCGGATCTCGTAAAAACTGGAAAGGGCACGGATGCGGGTGAACCTTCAATCGGAGTCAATTGGAAAACCGGAAAGGTAATGTTCATTTCAAACCTAACTACCTTTCGGATCACGTTTGATGATTCTTGCCCAACATCCCCAACTGCTCTCTGGGAAGACAAGAGTGCGCCGAACAATGCGACCAGTCTGGATCCAATCTTGTTCACGGATCACGGTTACGACCACCAGAACCCGACTGTCGGACGAACGATTGTTTCTGAGTTAACCGGACAGGACAGCCTCTCTGCCTATACAGATGACGATGGACAGTCATGGATACCCGGACAGGGAGGTGGAATTCCTTCTGGTGTTGATCATCAGAGCATTGGAGCTGGCCCATATCATGCGCCTTTAGTTGGTACAGTCTATCCAAACGCAGTTTATTATTGCTCGCAGGACGCTGCGGTTATTTTCTGCGCGCGCAGCGACGACGGCGGCTTGACCTTCGGTCCTGGTATACCTGCCTATAACCTTACCCAATGTACCAATCTTCATGGCCACGTAAAGGTAGGACCTGACGGTACTGTCTATCTCCCTAACAGAAGCTGTGGCAACCAACAAGGTGTCGTCATTTCTGAGGACAACGGCATCACCTTCAATGTTCATTCAATTCCGGGTACCACTGCATCTGCAGATGATCCGGCGGTCGGCATTGGTCGCGGAGACAAGACCAATGGAGTCGGAAGAGTTTATGAATCATTTGCGAGTGGCAACACAGTCGCCGGCGTTGCCGTCTCGGACAATCATGGACTCAGCTGGAAAAAAATAGTCGATGTTGGTTCGCTAGCTGGTATTAGAGCCGCAGCGTTTCCGACGATGGTCGCCGGTGATGATGACCGAGCGGCATTCGCGTTTTTCGGATCAACAACTGCCGGCTCAGCTGAGGACCGGGCGTTTCCCGGTCTTTGGCATCTCTACGTCGCCACGACATACGACGGCGGCGATTCCTGGCTTATTTCTGATGCAACGCCGAATGATCCTATTCAACGTAATGGCATCCATCTCGGAGGTGGATCGCCTCCACACCGCAACTTACTCGATTTCTTCGGCATAGACATAGACAAGCAGGGAAGAGTGCTCGTCGGCTATGACGACGGCTGTACTGGACCAGGCTGCGTCCAGGCGCCAGGCTCGGCAAC
>JADMIO010826417.1_pt1 | contig 31409 bp, 28 predicted proteins | sample 8958161 | NCBI WGS metagenome assembly JADMIO01 (sample SAMN16585339, study PRJNA669376) | soil metagenome | isolation source: Crop rotation soil | place: USA: Cullars Rotation, Alabama | collected 2011 | reverse complement strand
CTTTCCCGGTCGGGCTGCGCGCTCGGCGCGGGCGAGGGCGGCGCGTGGGCGTGGCTGGCGCTGGCCGGGCTGCTTCGGCGCCGACGCCGCGCAAGCTAGAGCTGCTTGCGTTGCAAAGCGGCTCTCAGGAGAGCAGAGCGAGCAGGTCGTCGCGGGTGATGCCGAGCGCGGCGTCGCCGCCGTCCGTCGCCACGCCCGCGAGCGCGCGCTTCTTGTCCTGCAGCGCGAGGATGCCTTCCTCCACGCTGTCCGCCGCGATCAGCCGGTGCACGAGCACCGGGCGATCCTGGCCGATGCGGTGCGCGCGGTCGGCGGCCTGATCTTCCGCGGCGGGGTTCCTTTCCCGGTCGAGCAGGAACACGTGATCGGCGGCGGTCAGGTTCAGGCCGGTGCCGCCCGCCTTGAGCGAGAGCAGCATCACGCGCACGTCCGGCTCGTTCTGGAAGCTCTCCACCACCGACTGCCGGTCGCGCGTGCTGCCGTCGAGCCGGGTGAAGCGCACGTTCAGCTCCGCGAGCATGGGCTCGACCAGGTCGAGCAGGCTGGTCCACTGCGAGAACACCAGCGCCTTGTGCCCCTCGCTCAGCGCCTCTTCCAGCGTGTCGCGCAGCAGATCCAGCTTCGAAGAGCGGGTCGCGCTCTGATCCGGCAGCAGGGACGGGTGGCAGCACGCCTGACGTAGCCGCAGCAGCGCCTCGAGCGCAGCCATTACGCTGCCGCCCGCCGAGAGCTGGGCGACGATGTCGCGCTGGGTGGCCGCGCGCACGCTCTCGTACAGCGCGCGCTCGGCGGCATCGAGGGTGCAGCGCAGCACCACGTCGGTGCGCGGCGGCAGCTCCTTGGCGACGTCGCGCTTGAGCCGGCGCAGGACCAGCGGCTTGATGCGCGTGCGCAGGCGATCGGCCGCGGCGCGGTCGCCCTCGGCGATGGGCCGCGCGTAGTCGTTCTCGAAGTCCGCGCGCCCGCCCAAGAAGCCGCGGTCGAGGAAGTGGAACAGGCTCCACAGGTCGGTGAGGCGGTTCTCCACCGGCGTACCGGTGAGCGCGAGCCGGAAGCGCGCATCGAGCTGATACGCGCTCTGCGCGACCTGACTGTCGGGGTTCTTGATGGTCTGCGCCTCGTCGAGCACCACCGTGTCCCAGCGGCGCTGCGCGAGCTTGTCGCTGTCCATGCGCAGGGTGCCGTAGGTGGTGATGGTCACGTCGGCGTCGTCGTCGAGCTTGCGGCTGGTGCCGTGGTAGGTGCGCACGCGCAGGTCCGGGCGGAAGCGCCCGAGCTCCGCGACCCAGTTGAACACCACGCTCGCGGGGCACACCACCAGCGACGGCGCACGCAGCACGGAGATCGCCTGCAAGGTCTTGCCGAGGCCCATGTCGTCGGCGAGCAGACCGCCGAGGCCGCTGCGGGAGAGGAACGAGAGCCAGCGGTGGCCATCGCGCTGATAGCTGCGCAGCTCGGCGGTGAGGTCGGCGGGCAGCCTGGCCTCGGGCAGCTTGGTGAAGTCGTGGCTGAGCGCGCGCAGGCCCGCGAGCTCCGGAGGCGGCGGGTAGTTGAGCGCCTCGCACAGGCGCGCCACGTCGAGCAAGGCGGCGCGCGGCAGCTTCTCCTCGCCGCGCTCGCGCGCGTGCAGGAGCGCGAGCACCGTGTGGCCGTGCTGGGCGAGGAAGTCGGCGGGCAGGGGCGCGAAGCCGCCGCTCTTGAGCACCACCAGCGGCGAGCCGTGCTGCCAGGCGGCGATCACGGCGTCGGCCGAGGCGCTGTCGCCCGTCTCGTTGTCGAAGCTCAGGTCGTAGCCATCGCCGCTGGCCGAGAACGAGGGGCTGAGCGCGCCGCGCAGGGTGAAGCGCTCGAGCCCACTGCCCGACACCGCGACGGCATCGAGGCCGTGGACGCGCTCGGCCAGCCGCACCGCCGCCTCGCCTTCGAGCCGCTTGCGCCGGCCCGGCTCGAGCCCGAGCTTCTGATCGAGCAGCCGCATCAGCTGCATCTCCGCGCTCGTGTCGCGCAGCGGCACCGGACCGCCCAGGTAGGTGAGCTTGCCGTCGTCGAGGCGCGCGGAGGGCGGATCGCCGTAGACGATGCTGGGCATCACCTCCAGCACGCCGTTCATCACCTCGGCCGAGAGCACCACGCGCGGCGGGATCTTCACCGCACCGCGCTTCAGCTCGGCCGGCGCGTCGATGGGCAGACGCCCCTCGAGCGCGGGCAGCACACGGCCCACGAGATCCGCGAATTGCGTGGCCTCGAAGCGGCGGCCGGCGGTCAGCGCGGTGAGATCGCTGGGCGAGAGCGGGATGTCTTCGAGCGGACAGAGCTTGCCGTCGCAGTCGGCGGCGCCGTTGTCGTACGCGCGGGTGAGCTTGGGGTTTTGCACCACCGCCAGCGTCGCGGCCTCGCCCTGGCGCGTGACCTTGGCGGCGAGCGGCGGCACCGGATCGCCGAAGCGCACCTTCTTGCCGTCTTTCACCACCTCGTCGCACTCGCCGAGCCAGTGCAGCAGCTTGGTCATGTAGGCGCGCGGCACCGGCCCGTCGCGCAGGCTGCCGAGCAGCAGCTCGATCTCGACGTCGGCGCGGCTGGTGGTGATGCGCGCGCGGTCGCCCCTCTGGCGCTCTTCGATGAGGCGCGCGGTCAGGGGCGTGCGGGAGCCGTCTTCGGCCTTGACGAAGCGCAGCAGCCAGAGCGCGCCGTTCCTCTCTTCCAGGACGTAGGTGACGGTGCCGGGCGCGGACGCCACGTTGAGCAGCGGCTTGCCCTCGCGCTCGGCCTGCGCGAGCGCGATCACGCAGGCGGCCACGTGCTGACAGACCGGCTCGTTGGACGGGCACTCGCAGGACCACTCCTCGTGGCCGAGGTCGAGCGTGACCGTGGGGGCGATGAGGCCGCCCTTGGTGGCCATGCGCACCTCGAGCGCCCCGTCGCTCCCGCGCTTTCCGGTGATCTGGGCCCCACGCGCCTGGGTGACGGCGCGCGACCAGACCTGCGGGGAGCATTCGTCTCGCACCAACTCGAGCAGCTTCTGCACGGGCCATGGTTAGCACGCTCGCCCCGGTACACTCGCCGGGAGCTGGTCTAGTTGCTGAGCGTGAGTCATGGTGCCGGCCCCGTGCCGGAAGCTCTCATCCCGCTGCGATCGCACTTCGCCGTCCCCGGCGCGGGTGCGGAGGAACCGCCCGCGCTGGCCCGCACGCCGCGCGACGAAGGGCTGTTCCTCGCGCTGGCGCCGATGGACGGCGTGACCGACTGGGTGCACCGCGAGCTGGCCAGCGAGCTGGGCGCGGTGAGCGCCTGCGTCACGGAGTTCGTGCGCATCACCGACCGCGCACCGCCGCGGCGCGTGTTCCTGCGCACCTGCCCGGAGCTGCTGCGCGGCGGCACCACCTCGCACGGCGTGCCGGTGTTCGTGCAGCTCCTGGGCGGCGACCCGGCTGCGATGGCCGAGGCCGCAGCCGTCGCGGCGGCGCTCGGCGCCCCCGGCATCGACCTCAACTTCGGCTGCCCGGCCAAGCGCGTGAACAACCACGACGGCGGCGCCAGCATCCTGCGCTGCCCCGAGCGCGCCACCGCCATCACCCGGGCGGTGCGCGACGCGGTGCCGGCGCACGTGCCGGTCAGCGGCAAGGTCCGGCTCGGCTGGTCCGACACGGCGAGCGCGGTGGAGATCGCGCAGGCCGTCGAGGCGGGTGGGGCGTCCTGGATCACCATCCACGGCCGCACCAAGGCGCAGATGTACGCGCCGCCGGTCGACTACGCGGCGATCGGCCGGGCCCGCGCGGCGGTGTCCATCCCGGTGGTGGCCAACGGCGATCTGGCGAGCGAAGACGCGCTGGCCGCGTGCCGCGCACAGAGCGGCGCGCGCGCCTTCATGATCGGGCGCGGGGCGCTCGCGCGGCCTTACCTGTTTCGCGCGCTGCGCGGCGAGGTCACCGGCGCGCTGGAGCATGACGACGCCTACGCGGCCGTGCTGCGCCGCTACGACGCGCTGATGGCAGCGGGCGGCTACACCCCGGACGGCAGGCTGCGCCGGCTCAAGCAGTGGCTCGGCCTCGCGCGCACCTTCGGCGGTCCGGCGCCCGCGTTCTTCGAGCGCATCAAGCGCTGCGCGTCCCTCGACGAGGCGCTGGTGCAGCTCGCGTCGCAGCGCGCCGCGTAGCGCCCCGTCACGTCGACGAGCGGGTCGCTGCGGCGCTGCGGCGCGCCTTCACTGCTTGCGGAAGAAGCCGCTGGAGTAGTGGCCGGAGTAGAGCACCGAGACCTTCTCCGGCTTGTCCGCGAAGAACTCGTCGGCGGCGCGCTTGACGCCCGGGCTGCGGAACTTGAGCCAGCGGGAGTCCGGCTCGTACACCGCGCCATCGTAGTAGATGTTGAACATGCACAGCGCCCCCGGCACCAGCCGTGGGTACACCTGCTCGAGCGCGGTGGTGGTCGACTCGTACAGGTCGCCGTCGATCAGCGCAAAGGCGATGCGCTCGGGCAGGGTGCCGGGCAAGGTGTCGGCGAACCAACCCTTGTGCACCTGCGGCAGGGGCAGGCTCAGCTCGCGGAAGTTCTGGTGGAACGCCTCCAGCGACGCGGCCATCTCGCCCGGCTCGTAGGCGCTCTGGTCCTTGGCGTGGATGCTGGGCGGCAGGCCCTCGAAGCTGTCGTAGCAGTGAAAGGCCCGGTCCGACTTCGCGTCCTGCAGCACCTTCTGGATGATCACGCTGGAGTAGCCCGCGTTGCAGCCCACCTCGACGATGTCCCCGGGCACGCTGCGCACTGCCTCGCTGACCATGTGGAACAGGTTCATCCGGAACTCGCAGCTGCTCATGAACTGCGGCTCGGGGAGCACGATGCGATACGAGGTGCCGAGCTTGTTGAGCACCTTGTTGGTGAAGGTGACCAGCCGCGATTTGCGCGGCTTCCAGTAGAAGTGCTCGACCAAGAAAGTGTTGTGCATGGGGGCGCCCTCTCGGTGGGGTAATAGCCGAACGAGCCCCGCAGGCCAGCCTGCCTCGCCCTACCGTCTGGCCAGCCCGACTCGACGTGGCGAGGCCAGAATGCCGGCGCAGCGCGGCATCCGGGGCGCGCGCACGCTCCGCATCGATGGAGTGCGCCGTCGTGGGGTGCTCTGCGCAGCGCACTTCATCGGTGCACAGCGCACGGGGCATGGCAGGTCGACCTTACTATGTCTTCAGCCTTACCGTCTCGTCCAGGTTCGAGGATGTCTGCTGCGCGCTGCCGGAGATCGCACCATTCCGCGAGTACCTTGCGAGTCGTCGCAAGACTCCCCCATGATGGTCGAACTCTCAGCATCGGAGTTGACCGTGGCGTTTGGGTGCAAGGCGCGCGACGCCTCCATGTTCGTTCTGATCCTGTCGCTGAGCGGCTGCTCGGCGGATGGTAAGACTCCCGAGACCGACGGACAGGTCCTTCCCGATGACGAGGACGCAGCCGTCTCGCCGCTGGACGCGCAGGTCGAGGGCGACGCGCGCACGCAGCCGAGCGACGGTGGCGGGCTGGTCGACGTGGACGTCACGCCGAACGGCGACCCGGACGGCGACGGCGTCGCCAATTACCTCGACAACTGCGAGCTCGCCGCGAACGCCGACCAGAAAGACGGCGACGGCGACAACGTGGGCGACGCCTGCGACAACTGTGCGACCGTCGCCAACGCCGATCAGAAAGACAGCAACGGCAACGGCCTGGGCGACGCCTGCGACGGCGCGCTGTTCGCCAAGGGTGACGAAGACGGCGACGGTCTGCTCAACGACATCGACAAGTGCATCTTCGCCTCCGACATGACCAACGCCGATGCAGACGGCGACGGCGTCGGAGACGCCTGCGACAACTGTCCCGGCGTGGCCAACCGCAACCAGCTCGATGCGGACCAGAACGGCGTCGGCGACGTGTGCGAGCAGAGCATGGCGGTGATGGACCGCGACACCGACGGCGTGGCCGATCAGAACGACGTCTGTCCGGACGCACCCAACCCGGATCAGAAAGACACCGACCGCGATCTGCGCGGAGACGTGTGCGACAACTGCCCGCTGATCGCGAACTACGATCAGGTCGTCAGCACCGTGTCGCCGCCCAAGGGCAAGGCCTGCGAGTCCGTGAATCAGGCGCAGAAGGACAGCGACAAGGACAAGAACGGCACGGTGGTCGGCGACGGCGTCCCCGACGGCTCGGACAACTGCATCCTGGTGCCGAACCCGGATCAGGCCGACAAGGACAAGGACGGCCTGGGCGACGCCTGCGACAACTGCCCGAACGTCGCCAACTCCGGCCAGCAGGACTCGGACGGCAACGGCAAGGGCGACGTCTGCGACAGCAACGACCTGCCGGCGGGCGCCACCTGCGCCGAGGCGACCACGCAGACCAGCGCGGTGAAGCCGAACCTGTACTTCCTGCTCGATCGCTCGGACTCGATGGGCCGCAACATCGCGGGGAGCAACACCATCTCGCGCATGGATGCGCTCAAGACCGGCCTCAACACGCTGTTCGGCACCGACGCCAGCCCGGGCGCGGTGGTCACCAACTTCCAGGTCGGCATGGGCGCGTTCCCGCGCGACTGGCCGCCCACGAACCAGTCGTGTCCGGCCGACTCGCTGGTCGCCTTGCGGCCGACGGGCACGTACACCGCCAGCAACCTGCGCGCGGGCTACGCCAACCTCGGGGTGCTCGGCTACACGCCCACGGACCTGGTGCTCAACCAGATCCGCACGCAGCAGCTGTACAACCTCGCCAACGACGCGAGCTCGGCCTCGCGGCCCAAGGCGGTCGTGCTGGTGACCGACGGCTCGCCCAACGACTGCAGGGCCGACAACGACAACCGCGTGATTCAGACCGTGGCCGAGGCCGGCAAGCTCGCCAAGGCGCGCATCCCCGTCTACGTGCTCGGCTTCGCAGGCATCATGAAGGACGACATCATGGCCGCCATCGCCTACGCGGGCGATCCGGCCAACGTGTCGCGGGTGCCCACCGATGCGTGCTCGACCAGCGTGCGCACCAACTGCATCTGCACGAGCGGCAGCAACTGCACGCCGTACACCACCATGAAGGGCACCTGGTTCCAGGTGTCGAGCTCGGAGAGCATCACCACCGCGCTGAGCGGCATCATCAGCCGCTCGGTGAGCTGCAGCCTCCCGGTGAAGCCGGTGGCGGGCAAGACCTTCGATCCCAGCATCGCGCGTGTGCGCTTCCTCCCCACCGGAGCGGCGCCCGGTACGCTGCTGACGCGCAACACCGACTACACCATCACCGGCAACACCGTCACCCTGGTCGGCACCGCCTGCACCAACCTGCAGAACGCGGTCGGCACCAACGCCAACGCCCGCGTCGAGGTGGACCTGGGCTGCGCCTGCACGCCCAGCACCGAGAAGTGCGACGACCTGATCGACAACGACTGCGACGGCATGGTGAACGAGGGCTGCCCGTCCACGGACTGCGTCACGAACGACCAGCGCCCCCAGTGCAACCCGGAGATCTGCGACGGAATCGACAACGACAAGGACGGCGTGGTCGACGAGGGCTGCGAGACCACGTGCAAGCCGGCGCCGGAGATCTGCAACGGCAAGGACGACGACTGCGACAAGCTGGTCGACGAGGGCTGCGACACCACTTGCACGCCGTTCACGGAGATTTGCGGGGACAAGGTCGACAACGACTGCGACGGCCAGGTCGACGAGAGCGGCTGCGTGGACTGCCCCGGCTACGCCAACGAGGTGTGCGACTTGAAGGACAACGACTGCGACGGGGAGACCGACGAGGGCTGCCCGGCGGGAACGGTCATCTGAACGGATAGACGGCTTCGTTGACGAAAGATCGCCAACATCGCAGCATGTTCGTCATGGTCTCAACGTGGGCCACTTCGCTGCTCGTGCTCTCGCTCTCCGTCGCTGCACCCGCGCTTGCGGAGCCGGCGCCGTCCGAGGCACCTGCGCCCGTCGTGGCGAAAGATGCTGGCTGGGAGCAGATTGACGACGACGAGGGCATCAAGGTCTGGAAGCACGAGGTGCCCGGCAACGACCTGCCTGGCTTCCGCGGCCAGGTCGTCATCGAGAGCGATCCGCGCGGCGTCATCGACGTCATCGAGGACTACAAGCACCACACCGAGTGGATGCACCGCTGCGCCGAGTCGAGCCAGCTCAAGGACCTCGGGAACGGCACGCAGATCATGTACAACCGCACCAATCCTCCCTGGCCGGTGTGGGACCGCGACGTGATCCTCGAGACCAAGCTGGACATCAGCGAAGACCGCAAGACGATCACCCTGAGCTTCCGCAACCTGAAGAGCGACCTCCGGCCGGTGCCGAGCAAGGTCATTCGGATGCCGCGGCTGCTCGGGTATTACCGACTGGTGAAGCTGGGAGACAAGCAGACTCAGGTCACCTATCAGGTCGAGGCCGATCCGGGCGGGAGTCTCCCGCGCTGGCTGGCCGTAAGGGTCGCGCGCGACCTTCCCTTCGAGACGCTCTCTCGCTTGCGCGCCCGCGTACGCAAGACGGCCAAGTAGCGGGGCTCCGTGGTCATCTACCTCATCGACGGCACCTACGAGCTGTTTCGTGCGTACTTCGGCGCACCCAGCGTACGCACGGCAGAAGGCGCCGAGGTGGGCGCTACGCGCGCGCTCCTGCGCTCGTTCGCGGGCCTCCTGCGCGAGCCCGGCGTCACCCACGTGGCGGTCGCGTTCGACACCGTCATCGAGTCGTTCCGGAACAAGCTGTTCCAGGGCTACAAGACCGGCGAGGGCGTGGACCCGGCGCTGCTCTCCCAGTTTCCGCTGGCGGAGCGCGCTACCCGCGCGCTGGGCATGGTCACCTGGTCGATGATCGAGTTCGAGGCCGACGACGCACTCGCCACCTTCGCGGCGCGCGCGGCGGACGCGCCCGGGGTCACGCAGGTGCGCATATGCTCGCCGGACAAGGACCTGTGTCAGTGCGTGCGGGACACGCGCGTGGTGCTGTACGACCGCAAGAAGCGGCAGGTGGTCGACGAGATGGGCGTGCTGGCGCGGCTCGGGGTGCGGCCCACGCGCGTCCCGTCGCTGCTCGCGCTGGTGGGCGACACGGCGGACGGCATCCCCGGCATCACGCGCTGGGGCGAGCGCTCGAGCGCGGCCGTGCTGGCGCGCTTCGACTCGATCAAGACCATCCCGGACGACCCGACGGCGTGGGGCATCTCGGTGCGCGGCAAGGAAGCCCTGGCGGCGGAGCTGGCGCGCTCGCGCGACCAGGCGCTGCTCTACGAGAAGCTGGCCACGCTGCGGCTGGACGTGCCGCTGCCGGAGACCATCGACGATCTCACGTGGAAGGGCCCCAAGCTCGCGGAGCTGGAGGCGCTGTGCAACGAGATCGGCGCGCCCGACGTGCTGGCGCGGTTCAAGCAGCCCGAAGGCGGCTGAGCGCGCGTCCCTTCTCTTCCGCCGAGGCGGGAGGCGGGATCCGCTACGGCCCCAGCACGTAGCCCGGGTCCTGGCTCGTCTTTCCGTCGATCGTCAGCGCCCGCACGCTGGCGTTCAAGGTGGACGCGCGCACGTACGCCACCGCGCCCTGGAGCGCGGCCACCACGCGCAGCGCCAGCTCCGGCGACGCCAGTGCGCGCGGCTGCTGGCTCTGGCCGCGGATGCGCTGGTCCACCCAGAAGCGCGCGATCTCGTCGGGCGTCATCCCGAACAGCTCGCGATCGAAGCGCGTGCGATCGGCCGAGCCGCTGGGCAGGTTGAACGGGATCACGCGCTTGCCGGACGCGTACTCCACCGGGTAGCCCTCGTAGGCGCGGCGCAGCTCCGACAGCGCCAGGTCCTTCAGCTCGCCCTGCGCGCTGGCCACCAACACCAGCGCGTCGCGGTCTTCGGCATGCAGGGACGAACGCACCGGCACGAGCGCTCCGAGCAAGAGCGCACCCGCCACCAGCAGACATCGTGTTGCGATGTTCATCGGCCGCATCCTCAGAATGCCCACGCGACCTGCGCCTGGAGGCTGCGCGAGGGCTGATTGCCAAAGGATCCCTCGTCGAGGATGATGATGTGCTCGTACGCCAGCTTGAACACGAACACGTCGACGGGTCGGATGTTGAAGCCGCCGAGCAGACTGAACAAGTCGACCGGCACACCGAGGGTCTCGGTCTTGTCGCGCTCCACCCGGAAGAACGGCATGATCCCTCCCCAGGCGAATCGGTATCCCAGCAGACCGTAGGCGCCCCACGAGATCAGGTCGGCCGGCACCGCCGATGACGACAGAAACAGCGCGTCCACCGTGCGTCCCTTCTTGGTGAACGCGCGCTGATGGGCGATGAACTCGCTCTGCAGCAGCCAGCCGCGATGCGTGAACTGCGCATCCGCGGCGAAGGACAGCGAGTCGTACTGCGAGTAGATCTTCTCCACGGCGCTATACGAGCCGTCCGCGTTCGTGACCACGCCGCCCTTGGTCGCCGTGTCGCGCCCGTAGTACGCCGATGCCCCCACCCGCAAGCGGCCCAAGCGGCGATAGTCCCAGTAGACCCGGCCGCCGATCGCTTTGTTGTCGTCGAGGTCGGCGTACTCGCTGACGGGTCCCGAGCCGTTGGACACCGTCAGGTGGTAGCCGAGTGTGCCGTAGCTCGACACGTCCGAGCTGCCGAAGATCTCGAGGCCGGTCTGACGCTCCGGAAACCAGCCTGCGGCGATCATCCAGGGCCGGTTCGGCGACACGATGGTCGGCGAGCCATGGTCGACGTTCCACACGCCGAACGGCGTCAGGAACTGACCCATGCGCACGCTGACGCGCGGGTGGGCGATCCAGTCGAGATAGAAGCGCTCGATCTCGATACCGCCCCAGCGCATGGGGCGCCCGAAGTCGTTGTAGTCGTAGGCCGTGGTGCTGGTGCGCTCGGCCACGCCGAAGGTGCTCGAGCCGTTGGGCAGGTACGTGAAGCGCACCTCGCCCAGCGTGAACAGCTTCTCGGTCAGGTACTTCGACAGGTACAGGTTGATGTTGCCGACGTAGAACGTCGGATGGGAAGGTCCCACGTTCAGCGCGCGCCAGATGTTGTCCTTGGGCACCAGCATCGCTGCGAAGGAGAAGTCGGCGAAGCCGCTGAACTGCAGGCGCTTGTCCACCGACGGCGCCGTGCTGCCGATGCCCAGCGCCTCGAGCTCGGCGATGGTCATCGGCTTCGGCTCGCCGGGTGCGCCGGTGGCGGCGCCTTCCAGCTGCGCGAAGTCGGCCTCGGTGAGCGGGGGGGCCTCGGCATCCTGCGCCATGGCGCGCACGGGCAAGAGGGCGCAGAGCGCACCGAGTACGGCGCGCGAGACCGGCTTCATGGCTTCACCGGGTCGCTGCCGTCGATGCACTTGCCGCTGTCGAGCAGGCTGGTGCGGATGCACAGCGAGGTCTGAATGAAGCGCTTGAGATCGCAGCACGACCAGCCGCTCGGACAGGCCGCGCTGCTGACGCAGTCCTGCACCAGACACACCTTTGCCTGGAGCGTCTCGCAGTAGAGCGCCTCCGTCCCGGCGCAGTCCGCCGCGGTCGCGCAGGTCTTGATCATGCCGACCACCTTCGAGCAGAAGCTGACGGCACCCTCGCTGCGACAGACGAAGTCTTCGGGACAGTCTTCGTTCTTCTTGCAGCCGGTGTTGGTGCAGTACTGGCTACCGCCTACGGTGGCGCAGAGCGGATAGGGCTCGGTGCAGGGCTCGGCCTCACTGCAGGGCTCCCACAGCGTGCTGGTCGTGCTCTTCTCGCAGCCCCCGGCCGCGCCGCGCACGTACCCGGGGACGCACTCGCACTTGCCGCCGCGGATCTCCTCGGTCTCGGAGCACTTGTCGCATCCGTAACCGTTTGGACTGAGGACCGCGTTCGCTATACATTTGCAGAGGCCGGCGTTGTCCGGATCTCGGACCTGATTCGCGTCGCAGCGGCTCTCGTTCACGAGGCAGCCCGTCGTCCCGGTGATGAGACACACGAGGCCCCACGCCAAGCGGAGGCCGGGCCTCCTCTTGCTGGCAATCATCGGCCCCCCTCAGTGACGTCCGATGACTCAGTATCGTCGGAGCGCGGGGGCCGACCAAGATTGTTACTCGATCATGCTGGCCTCATTCGAGGAGCAGTAGGATGGGCAAGTCATGAACGCGTAGTCAGGTGCGCCGCGTTCGCGTTCAGAACGCGCTGCCCGGCTGCTTCAGGAACTCCAGCTCTTCGGGTGACGACGCGCGACCGAGCTGCTCGTTGCGATGCGGGAAGCGGCCCCACTTCGCGATGATGTCGCGGTGCGCTTCGGCGAACTTCACGTTCTGGCTCAGCTCGTCGCGCAGCTTGCCCTGGCTCTCGTCGCGGAACGCGCACAGGAGCGCGACGCAGCGCTCCTGCGTGGCGAGCTCTTCCGAGTGCATGAAGGGCAGGTACAGGAACAGGCGCTGGTGGCCGCGCAGCGCGCGGTCGTCGCCGCGGGCGATCGCGTCGCGCGCCGTCTCCAGTGCGCGGGCATCGCCGGCAAAGGCCTGCGGCGTGTCGCGGAACATGTTGCGGGAGAACTGGTCGAGCACGATCACGTAGGCGAGCGTGCCCTCCGGGGTGGCGCGCCAGTCGTCGTGCGCGCCCGCCATCGCGCGCTCCCAGGTGGGCTCGAAGGTCTGCCGCACGGCGGCATCGAAGGCGGGATCCTTGCGCCACCAGCGCTCGGCGCGGGCGGGCTCAGCCAGTCCTTCCGCGTCGAGCGGACCGAACCAGAGCGCCAGCACTTCACGGGGGGTACTGCTCGTCTGTGCCATGGTGGCCAGCTTGCCAGCCGCTCGCGCGCGGGCAAGTGGCGGGCGAGAAGAGGCCGCGGCGCGAGACCCCGCTAGCGCAAAAGCGCTGGCGCGCGGCTCAATTAACCATCGGGATACGGCGCAGAAATAGAGGACGGGCACCCTCGCACCGTGTCCCCGAGTTCGTTTCAGAGCGTCGCACGTGCGCGCTGCCTTACTTCGTGAGGCGTGCGGCGACCGGACGCGGGGCCTGCGGAGGGTAAGGTATGACTAGAGCGCTCGGCGCCGTGATGTTGGCACTGTCTTGCACCGTCGGCCTGGCTTGCGAGAAGCCGGTCGAGAAGAAGACGGAAGAGGTAGGCGAGAAGAAAGCCGAGGCACCGGCCGAGCCCGCCAAGGCTTCGTCCACCGGGCCCATCAAGGTCGGTATTCTGCACTCGCTCTCCGGAACGATGGCCATCAGCGAGACCTCGCTGAAGGACGTCGCGCTCATGACCATCGAGGAGATCAACGAAAAGGGCGGGCTGCTCGGCCGCAAGATCGAGCCGGTGGTGGTCGACCCGGCGTCGGACTGGCCGCTGTTCGCCGAGAAGGCGAAGGAGCTGCTCACCCGCGACAAGGTCGCTGCGACCTTCGGCTGTTGGACCAGCGTGTCGCGCAAGTCCGTGCTGCCGGTGTTCGAGGAGCTGAACGGTCTCTTGTTCTACCCGGTGCAGTACGAGGGCGAGGAGTCTTCTCGCAACGTGTTCTACACCGGCGCCGCGCCCAACCAGCAGGCGATCCCGGCCGTGGAGTACCTGATGAGCAAGGCCGGCGGCGAGGCGAAGCGCTTCGTGCTGCTGGGCACCGACTACGTCTATCCCCGCACCACCAATAAGATCCTGCAGTACTTCCTCAAGAGCAAGGGCGTCGCGGAAGCCGACATCATCGAGAAGTACACGCCGTTCGGCCACTCTGACTATCAGACCATCGTCGCGGAGATCAAGCGCTTCTCCCAGGGCAAGCAGACGGCCGTCATCTCCACCATCAACGGCGACAGCAACGTGCCGTTCTACAAGGAGCTGGCGAACCAGGGCCTCAAGGCCGAGGACGTGCCGGTGGTGGCGTTCTCCGTGGGCGAGGAAGAGCTGCGCGGCATCGACGCGGCGCCGCTGGTCGGGCACCTGGCGGCCTGGAACTACTTCCAGAGCATCCCGGCCAAGGAGAACAAGTCCTTCGTGGAGAAGTGGAAGGCCTACGTCAAGAAGGCCAACCTGCCCGGCGGCGACAAGCGCGTCACCAACGACCCCATGGAGGCCACGTACATCGGCATCCACATGTGGGCCCAGGCGGTGCAGCAGGCCGGCAGCGCGGACGTCGACGCGGTGCGGCAGGCCATCGGCTACCAGACCTTCCGCTCGCCGTCGGGCTTCGACGTGCAGATGGACGCCAAGAACCACCACCTGCACAAGCCGGTCTACATCGGCGAGATCAAGGCAGACGGGCAGTTCGAGATCGTGTGGAAGACGGAAGGTCCGATCCGCGCGCAGGCCTGGAGCCCGTACATCCCGGACAGCGCCAAGAAGGTCGCCGACTGGACCTATCCCTGGGTGTGCGGGAACTGCACCTCGCCCAAGTACCTCGTGAACTGACTCGAAGCCCGACGCCTCTGACCGCCTGCTGAGGAGACCTGCATGTTCGCCCGGATTGCGCGCACGGCGCTGCTCGCCGTAGCCATCTCTCTGGCTCTGCCCACGCTGGGCCGCGCCGATGCCTTCGAACAGGCCCTTTCCGAGCTGGCGGCGGAGGACTTGGACCAGGCCAAGGCGGGCATCCTGCACCTCGCCGATGCGGGCGACCCGCGCGCGCTGCCGGTGCTGTACGCGCTGCGCGACGGACAGCTGCGGGTCGATCAGGGCAGCCTGATCATCGAGCAGGACGGAAAGGCGCAGCGCGCCAAGGATGGCAGCGCGGTCCCGGCGTCGGCGAGCGCGCGCAAGGTCGGGCTGAACAATCAGATGCGTCGTCTGCTCGGGCCGGCGCTGGCGCGGCTGGAGCTCGCTTCGGCCGACGTGAGCATTCGACGCGGCGCGGCCGACGCGCTTCGCCGCAGCCCCACGCCCGAGCTCTCGCCGATGCTGCGCGCGGCCTACGAGAAGGAGTCCGACGCCGACATCAAGCAGGTGCTCGGGCTCGCGCTGGCCGAGGTGGACCTGGGCTCGGCCGAGGCGAGCACGCGGCTCGCGGCGGTGAAGCTGCTCGGCGACAGCGGCGGGCTGTCGCTCAAGCCGAAGCTCGAGCGCATGGTCGAGCCAGACGGCAAGGGCGGCTTCGTCGAGCCGGACGCAAAGGTGCGCGAGCAGGCGGCCGAGGTGCTCAGCAGCCTCCGCTTCAAGGAGACCACCATCCGCCTGGTCGGCGACGTGCTGTACGGCCTGAGCCTCGGCAGCGTGCTCTTGCTCGCCGCGCTCGGTCTGGCCATCACCTTTGGGCTGATGGGCGTGATCAACATGGCGCACGGCGAGATGCTGATGCTGGGCGCCTACGCGACCTACGTGGTGCAGATCCTGTTTCAGCGCCACTTCCCGGGCAGCATCGACGCGTACCTGTTCGTCGCGCTGCCGGTGGCGTTCGTGGTGTGCGCGCTGGCGGGCATGCTGATCGAGCGGACCATCCTGCGCTTTCTCTACGGACGTCCGCTCGAGACTCTGCTCGCCACCTGGGGCGTCAGCCTCGGTCTGATCCAGACCGTCAGGTTGCTGTTCGGCGCGCAGAACGTGGCGGTGGCCGCGCCGTCTTACTTGTCGGGTGGCTGGCAGGCGCTGGAGGGCGTGGTGCTGCCCTACAACCGGCTCGCCATCGTGGTGTTCGGCGCGCTGGTGGTGGCGTTCGTGTGGGTCATCCTCACCCGCACGCGGCTCGGGCTCGACGTGCGCGCGGTGACGCAGAACCGCGCGATGGCCGCCTGCATGGGCATCAAGACCGCGCGCGTCGACATGTGGACGTTTGGCATCGGCTCGGGCGTGGCGGGCCTCGGCGGCGTGGCGCTCTCGCAGATTGGCAACGTGGGGCCGGAGCTGGGGCAGGGCTACATCGTCGACTCGTTCATGGTCGTGGTGCTGGGCGGCGTCGGCAAGCTCGCCGGCACGGTCATCGGCGCGACCGGTCTCGGTATCGTCAACAAGCTGCTCGAGCCGGTCTCGGGCGCGGTGCTCGGCAAGATCATCGTGCTCGGGCTGATCATCCTGTTCATTCAGAAGCGACCGCAGGGCATCTTCGCCCTCAAGGGTCGCGCGGTCGAGGGGTAGGGGCGAACCATGAGTGTCCTCGCAAAGATCGGTGGCGGCCCCCGCGAGCGCTACGCGCTGCTCGGTGCCTTTGCTGTGCTGGGTGTGCTGCTGCCCGCGCTGAACCTGCTGCTGCCGGAGAGCTCGCCGCTGCACGTGCCCAGCTACATGCTGCAGCTGATCGGCAAGTTCGCCTGCTACGCGCTGGCCGCGCTCGCGCTCGATCTGATCTGGGGCTTCAGCGGCGTGCTGAGCCTGGGCCAGGGCGTGTTCTTCGCCATGGGCGGCTACTGCATGGGCATGTACCTGATGCGCTCGATGGCGGGCGAGGGCGTGTACAAGAGCGAGCTGCCGGACTTCATGGTCTTCCTCGACTGGAAGGAGCTGCCCTGGTACTGGCAGGGGTTCTCCAATTTCCACTTCGCGCTGCTCATGTCGATGGTGGTGCCCGGTCTGCTCGCGTTCGCGTTCGGCTTCCTCGCCTTTCGCTCGCGCATCCGCGGCGTCTACTTCTCCATCATCACGCAGGCGATGACCTTCGCCATGATGCTCCTGTTCTTCCGCAACGAGACTGGCTTCGGCGGCAACAACGGGCTCACGGACTTCAAGCGCATCCTCGGCTACTCGCTCACGGACAACGGCACCAAGGTCACCTTGTACGCGGCGACCATCGCGGTGTTGTTCGGCACCTACGTGGGCTGTCGCGCGCTGGTGGGCAGCAAGGTGGGGCGCGTGCTGCGCGCCATCCGCGACCAGGAGAGCAAGGTCATGTTCTGCGGCTACAACCCGCGCGACTACAAGCTGTTCGCGTGGACGCTCGCCGCGGTGATCACGGGCCTCGCGGGCGCGCTGTACGTGCCCCAGGTGGGCATCATCAACCCGAGCGAGATGGAGCCGGCGTCGTCCATCGAGATGGCCATTTGGGTGGCGGTCGGAGGGCGCGGGACGCTCGCCGGTGCGCTGGTGGGCGCGGGCGTGGTCAACGCGCTCAAGAGCTGGCTGACGGCCAGCTTCCCGGACCTGTGGCTGTACGCGCTGGCCGCGTTGTTCGTGCTGGTGACCTTACTGTTGCCAGACGGTCTGGTCGGTCTGCTCAAGCGCGTGCGCGCGTCCAAGCCGGACAAGCCTTCCGAGTCTGCGCCCTCGCTCGCCGTGCCGGTGGCCAAGACCGGCGCGCAGGGAAAGGTCTGAGTCATGTTGGAGAGCATCGAACAGCTGGAGCAGGCGACGGCCTTTGCGGCGGGCGTGGAGACGGCGGCGGCGCCGAGCAGCGAGGTGGGCTGGGAGCGCTCCATCCTGTTCGTCGACGACGTGAGCGTGAGCTTCGACGGCTTCAAGGCGATCAAGAACCTGAGCCTCACGCTCGAGCCGGGCGAGCTGCGCTGCATCATCGGCCCCAACGGCGCCGGCAAGACCACCATGCTCGACGTGATCACCGGCAAGACCCGCCCCACCTCGGGCAAGGTGTACATGCACGGGCAGAACGTGGAGCTCACCTCGCGCAGCGAGTACGAGATCGCGCGCCTCGGCGTGGGGCGCAAGTTTCAGCGGCCCACCGTGTTCCCCGTGCACAGCGTGTGGGAGAACCTGGAGCTGGCGATGGCCGCGAACAAGGGCGTGTTCAAGAGCCTGTTCCGCAGCCTGGCCGCGCCCGAGCGCGAGAAGCTGGAGCGCATCCTGGAGACGGTGGGGCTCACCAGTGAGCTCGGGCGCGATGCGGGGCTGCTCTCGCATGGACAGAAGCAGTGGCTGGAGATTGGGATGCTGCTCGCGCAGGACCCCAAGGTGCTCCTGGTCGACGAGCCGGTCGCCGGCATGACCACGCAGGAGGTGCATCACACCGCCGAGCTGCTCAAGGGCCTCGCGGGCGAGCACACGGTGGTGGTGATCGAGCACGACATGGAGTTCGTGCGCAGCATCGCCCGGCGGGTGACGGTGCTGCACCAGGGGAGCGTGCTCGCGGAGGGCAGCATGGACCAGGTGCAGCGCGATCCGAAGGTCACGGAGGTCTACCTGGGTGAGGCAGCCTAGAGCCCTCTCGGGTTGATTCGACGGCGCCTGGCTCGGTCTTTTTGCACTGGCTCGGCGCCGTCGTGCTCGCCGAGCCCCGGCCCAGCTCCGCGCGCCGACACCGACCCCGAGCAAAATCCGCTTCGCCAGGCACCATCAAGTCAACCCAAGAGGACGCTATGCTCTCGATGAAGGGAATCGATCAGTACTACGGCGCGAGCCACACGCTCTGGGACGTGAGCTTCTCGCTCGCGCCGGACCGGGTGACGTGTCTGATGGGGCGCAACGGCGTCGGCAAGACCACCTTACTGAAGACCTTGATGGGGCTGGTGCCGGCGCGCGCGGGCAGCGCCAGGCTCGGCGACGTGGAGCTGCTGGGCAAGCCCACCACGGCGCGGCCCAAGCTGGGCATCGGCTACGTGCCGCAGGGGCGCGAGATCTTCCCTCAGCTCACGGTCGAAGAGAACCTCAAGCTCGGGCTGCCGGCGCGGCGCGACAAGGTGCGCACCATCCCGGACAAGATCTACGAGCTGTTCCCGGTGCTCAAAGACATGCGCCAGCGGCGCGGCGGGGATCTGTCTGGCGGCCAGCAGCAGCAGCTCGCCATCGGGCGCGCGCTGGTGCTCGACCCCAAGCTGCTCATCCTCGACGAGCCGGCCGAGGGCATCCAGCCCAACATCGTTGCCGAGATTGGGCAGCTGATCGTGCGGCTGTGCCGCGAGTTCGGCATGACCGTGTTGCTCGTGGAGCAGAAGCTGCCGTTCGTGCGCAAGTTCGCCGACGACTTCGTCATCCTCGACAAGGGACGCGTGGTCGCCGAGGGAGATCTCCCTTCGCTGTCCGATGAGCTGGTTGCACGCCACCTGGTGGTGTAGTTAGTGCGCATGCGAGAAGGACCCTCCTGGCAGGGGGGTGGTGAGCGCACCATCGACTTCGCGGGCTGGGAGGCCCGGCTCGCGCTCGGCTTCGCGCGCGGTCCGTCCGGCACGCGCATGCTGCGCGCGGAGCACGCGGGTCCGCTGCGCGTGCAGCGCGCGTTTCACCCCGAAGGCCCCGAGGGCAGCTGCCATGCGTACGTGCTGCATCCGCCCGGCGGCATCGTCGGCGGCGACCGGCTCGGCCTTACGGTCGACGTCGCGGCCGGCGCCGGTGCGCTGCTCACCATGCCCGGCGCCAACAAGCTCTATCGCGCGCTGCCCGGAACGGAGGCGCGGCTCGACCAGCGCTTCACGGTGGGACAGGACGCGCGCTGCGAGTGGCTCCCGCAGGAGACCATCGTGTTCGACGGCGCGCAGGCGGTGAGCCGCACCGACGTGGTCCTGCACGAGCGCGCAACCTTCGCCGGCTGGGAGATCGTCTGTCTCGGCCGTCCGGCGTCGAGCGCGCCCTTCCTGCGGGGCGAACTGCGCAGCGAGCTGAGCGTGCGGCGCGACGGACGGCTGATCTTCCTCGAGCGCGCCCGTTACCGCGGCGGCGACGCGCTGCTCGAGGCGGCCTGGGGCCTCTCGGGCCAGCCGGTGATCGGCACCTTCGTGGTCGCGTCTCCGTCGCTCGGAAGCGGCTGGGTGAGCGACCTGCGCGACGCGCTCGACGCGTTGAGCGTGCCCGTCGCCGAGGGGCGCTGGGCGGCGACGTCAGTGTCGGGCGTGCTGGTGGTGCGCTTCCTCGGCGCCTCCACGCGCATCGCGCGTCGGCTGTTCGAGCGCGCGTTCGCCGTGTTACGACCGCTGTACGCGGGCCGCCCCGCCGTGCCCCCGCGCATCTGGAGCACCTGACTTCATGGACCTTACTCCTCGCGAAAAAGACAAGCTGCTGATCTTCACCGCCGCGCTGCTGGCCGAGCGGCGCAAGGCGCGCGGGCTCAAGCTCAACTATCCGGAGGCCATCGCGTTCATCACCGCCGCCGTCATGGAGGGCGCGCGCGATGGTCGCACCGTCGCCGAGCTGATGAGCCAGGGCGCGACCTTACTCACGCGCGACGACGTCATGGAAGGCGTCCCCGAGATGATTCCGGACGTGCAGGTCGAGGCCACGTTCCCCGATGGCACCAAGCTGGTCACCGTTCACGATCCCATCCGCTGACGGCGCCCCCGCCCCGCAGCCCCACCGAGGAGACCGCGATGATTCCCGGAGAGATCTTCACCTTGCCCGGTGAGCTCGAGCTCAACGCCGGACGCGAGCGGCGCGTGGTGCGCGTCGCCAACAGCGGCGACCGCCCCATCCAGGTGGGCTCGCACTACCACTTCTACGAGACCAACGACGCGCTGACGTTCGACCGCGAGCAGGCGCGCGGCTTCCGCCTCGACATCCCTGCCGGCACCGCGGTGCGCTTCGAGCCGGGCCAGGAGCGCGACGTGCAGCTGGTGCGCTACGCGGGCGAGGGCAAGGTGTTCGGCTTTCAGGGCAAGATCATGGGGTCGCTGACATGAGCAAGACCACCATCGACCGCCGCGCCTACGCCGAGATGTTCGGTCCCACCGTGGGCGACCGCGTGCGGCTCGCGGACACCGAGCTGATCATCGAGGTGGAGCGGGACTTCACCGTGTACGGCGACGAGGTCAAGTTCGGCGGCGGCAAGGTGATCCGCGACGGCCAGGGTCAGAGCCAGCGCGTGGGCCGCGCGGTGATGGACCTGGTCATCACCAACGCGCTGGTGGTCGATCACTGGGGCATCGTCAAGGCCGACATCGGCGTCAAAGCGGGGCGCATCGTCGGGCTCGGCAAGGCGGGCAACCCGGACGTGCAGCCCGGGGTGGATCTCATCATCGGACCCGGCACGGAGATCATCGCCGGCGAAGGTCTGATCGCCACCGCGGGCGCCATCGACGCGCACATCCATTTCATCTGTCCGCAGCAGGTCGACGACGCGCTCATGAGCGGCGTGACCACCATGATCGGCGGCGGCACCGGTCCGGCCACGGGCACCGCGGCCACCACCTGCACGCCGGGGCGCTGGTACATCTCGCGCATGCTGGAGGCCGTGGATACCTTGCCCGTGAACGTGGGGCTGCTCGGCAAGGGCAACGTCAGCTTGCCGCTCGGCATCGAGGAGCAGGTGGAGGCCGGCGTGATGGGCCTCAAGCTGCACGAAGACTGGGGGACCACCCCGCAGTCCATCGATACCTGTCTGAGTGTGGCCGACCGCTTCGACGTGCAGGTGGCCATCCACACGGACACGCTCAACGAGTCAGGCTTCGTGGAAGATACCTTCCGCGCGTTCAAGGGGCGGACCATCCACGCCTATCACACGGAAGGCGCGGGCGGCGGCCATGCACCAGACATCATCCGTGCGTGCGGCGAGCCCAACGTGCTTCCGTCCAGCACGAACCCAACGCGTCCGTACACGGTCAACACCATCGACGAACATCTGGACATGCTGATGGTCTGCCATCACCTCGATCCGGCCATCGCCGAGGACGTGGCGTTCGCCGAAAGCCGAATCCGCCGCGAGACCATCGCGGCCGAAGACATCCTTCACGACCTGGGCGCGTTCAGCATCATCTCCAGCGACTCGCAGGCGATGGGGCGCGTAGGCGAAGTGATCACGCGCACCTGGCAGACCGCGCACAAGATGAAGGTGCAGCGCGGGAGCCTGGCGCCGGACCCTTCCCGTCATGACAACTTCCGCGTCCGGCGGTACCTGGCGAAGTACACCATCAACCCGGCGCTCGCGCACGGAATCGCCCACGAGGTGGGCTCGCTGGAGTCGGGCAAGCTGGCCGACATCGTGCTTTGGCGGCCGGCGTTCTTCGGGGTCAAGCCGTCGCTCATCATCAAGGGCGGAATGATCGCGGCAGCGCCGATGGGCGACCCGAACGCGTCCATCCCCACCCCGCAGCCGGTCCACTACCGGCACATGTTCGGGGCGATGGGGCGTGCGCGCGCCGCGAGCAGCGTTACCTTCGTCTCCCGCGCGGCGGTGGAGGGCGGCGTGGCCCACGCGCTCAAGCTTGACAAAAAGCTCGTCGCCGTGCGCGGTTGTCGCCAAGTAAGAAAGAAAGACCTCATCCTCAACGACGCGCTGCCTCACATCGAGGTCGATGCCCAGACCTACGAGGTGCGTGCAGACGGTCAGCTGCTCGTGTGCGAACCCGCCAAGGTCCTCCCACTCGCGCAGCGCTACTTCCTGTTCTGAAGGAGCCCACCGATGCTGGAGATCCGCGAGCGAGCGCAGACCGTCACCCCACCTCCGCTGACCCTGACGTTACCCTTCGAGCTGCGCCAGCGCAGCCGGCAGCGGGTGACGCTCAGCAGCGGGGACGAGGCGGCGCTGTTGCTCGCGCGCGGCACCGTGCTGCGAGGCGGGGACGACCTTCGCCTGAGTGACGGGCGAGCGGTGCGGGTCGAGGCTGCGGTGGAGTCGGTCTCGACCGTGCGCAGTGAGGAGCCGCGGCTGCTGGCGCGGGCGGCGTATCACCTCGGGAACCGGCACGTGCCCGTCGAGGTGGGGAGCGGGTACTTGCGGTATCTGCACGACCATGTGCTGGATGACATGGTGAAGGCGCTGGGGCTGCAGGTCGTGGCGGAGAAGGCGGCGTTCGAGCCGGAGGCGGGGGCCTACGGGGGAGGGCACTCGCATGGGCATGCTCATGCGCACGGTCACGCGCACTCGCACGGGCATTCGCATGAGCACGGTCACGCGCACGCGCACGCGCACGGGGTGGAGATGAACGGGGGGGCGCATGAGTGAGGTGCATGCGGGGGAGTCGGGGCTGCTCGCCTCGGTCGGGCTGACCAGCAGCGTGGGGGCGATGGGGCTGCTGCGCCTGCTCTGGCTCGCGAGCCCGGCGCTGCCCATCGGAGCCTACGCGTACTCGCGCGGACTCGAGTACGCGGTCTGCGACGGGAGTGTGGCCAACGCGAAGACTGCGCGCGCCTGGATCGACGGCGTGCTGGAGCGTCAGGTGGCTGCGCTCGATGCGCCGGTGCTGGCGCGGCTGCACGACGCCTGGTCAGCAGACAGTCAGGGCGAGGTCACGCGCTGGGACGATTTCTTGTGCGCGGCACGCGAGAGCGGGGAGCTCGCGCTCGAAGACGGGCAGCTCTCGCGCTCGCTGATGCGGCTCCTGCGCGACGCCGGGGTGCCGCAGGCGCACGCGCGCGTGCGCAGCTACGCGGCGGCGTTCGCGCTGGCCTGCGTGCACTGGCGCATCGCGCGGGCCGAGGCGGTGCTCGCCTACATGTTCGTGTTCGTGGAGAGTCAGGTGACCGCCGCCATCAAGCTGGTGCCGCTCGGGCAGAGCAGCGGGCAGGAAGTGCTGAGCGCGCTGCTCGGACGCATCGAGGCGCTGGCCGCCGCCGCGCTCGCACGCTCGGACGCCGAGCTCGGCAGCTTCACGCCGGGGCTCGCGCTCGCGAGCGCCCTGCACGAGACCCAGTACAGCCGTCTGTTCCGCTCCTGAGGGCGGAACCGGAACACTCAGGAGCTTACGCATGGACACGATCCCGTTCCCCCCTCCCGAAGGCTCTCGCGCCGGCCAGCACGCGCTGCGGCTCGGCGTGGGCGGGCCGGTGGGCTCGGGCAAGACCGCGCTGGTGCTGGCGCTCTGCCACGCGCTGCGCGAGCGCTACCAGATCGCCGTCGTCACCAACGACATCTACACCCGCGAGGACGCGGAGTTTCTCCTGCGCAACGAGGCGCTGGAGCGCGAGCGCATCGCCGGCGTGGAGACGGGCGGCTGTCCGCACACCGCCATCCGCGAAGACGCGTCCATGAACCTCGCCGCGGTGGACGAGCTGATCACGCGCTTTCCCGAGCTGCAGCTGATCATCATCGAGAGCGGCGGCGACAACCTCAGCGCCACCTTCAGCCCCGAGCTGAGCGACCTTACTCTGTACGTGATCGACGTCGCCGCCGGCGACAAGATCCCGCGCAAGGGGGGGCCCGGCATCACCAAGAGCGACTTGCTGATCATCAACAAGACCGATCTCGCACCGCACGTGGGCGCGTCGCTCGAGGTGATGGATCGCGACGCGAAGAAGATGCGCGGCGAGCGCCCGTTCGTGTTCAGCTGTCTGAAGACGGGCGACGGTCTCGAGACCATCGTGCGCTTCATCGAGCAGCGCGGGATGCTCGCCGCGAGCCGCTGAGCGCGCCCCCCGCGAGCCGGGCGCGAAACACACGAAAACTGATGTCATCGCCGACGGCTGTGATAGGCCAGCGCCCATGACTGCACAGGGCTGGGCTCCGTCGCCCGGTGTCGAGACGTTGGCGCCGCGTGCCCGCCAGATCTGGCTGGCCCTGTTGTTCGTGTTGGGGCTCGGGTACGCGGCGCTGGTCCCGCCCTTTCAGAACATCGACGAGGTCTGGCACTGGGAGCGCGCCTGGTCGGTCGCGCAGGGCGACTACAACTGCACGCAGATCCCCGTCGCCGCCGGACAGTGGGTGGACCGCGCGTTCCGCTTCCGCGAGGGCAGCCCGGTGAGCTGGGCCATCGTCGCGGAGACCTACGACTTCACGGGCGACGAGGGCACCTTCCGCATCGCCACCAACGCCTGCAAGTATCCGCCGGTCGGCTACATCCCGGCCGCCCTGATGACCCGCATCGTCGCGGGCAACCCGGCCGAGCGCAAGCTGCACCAGATGTTCTGGGCCTTTTACGGCTCTCGCGTGGGCAACTGGCTGTGGTTCTTCGGCTGCGTGGTGCTGGCGCTGCGGCTCACGCGCTTTCCCATGCCCGTGCTGCTCTTCGCGAGCATCCCGATGGTCGTGCAGCAGGCGGCCGCGCTCAACAACGACGCCTTTCAGTTCGGCGCCATCCTGCTGGTGGGGGCGCTCGCCACGCGCACGCCCACGCGCCGCACCCTGTGGAGTGCCATCGCCCTCATCGCGCTGATGAGCGCCATCAAGCCCATCAACGCCATCGCGGCGTCGCTGGTCTGGATCGGCGCGTACGCGGCCAGCACGCAAGGGCGCATGTTGCGACGGGAGGCGGTGCTGGTGTCCGTCGCCGCGACCGCGCTCCCGCTGCTCGTCTGGCTCGCGTGGAACCACACCATGCATCTCCCCAGTGACGGCAACGCCACGCCGCTGCCCATCGCCAACGTGAACGCCGCCGCGCAGCTCGCCATCCTGCGCATGGAGCCTGTGGGCTTCGTGCGAGTGCTGGGCTGGCAGGTCGCGCAGTTCTTCACCGGCAACCCCATCGACGGCGGCTGGCGCGGCGTGCTGCTGGCCATCTGCGGCTACGGCCTGGTGGTGGCGGACTACGTCTACGCGCTGGTGCTCGCGGGTCTGCTCGCGGGTCTGCTCGCGCTGCGCTTCGGCGCCACCCAGCCGCGCATCCCGGCGAACGCGCCCTGGCCGCTGGTGCTCGCCGCGGTGTCGACCGTCGTGCCGTACTTCGCCGTGGTGACGCTGCTGCTCTACATCGAGTTTACGCCGGTGGGGAGTGAGATCGTTTTTGGCGTACAGGGGCGATACTATCTGTACTTTATCGCCATGCTGTTGTTTCTCTACCCTGTGGTTCGAAAGCGTCCGGCGCGCTCGCATGGCCCCTGGGCGGCGCGGCTCGCCTACGCGTCCATGGTGCTGAGCGTGCTGGGAAACGTCGCGGCGCTGTACGAAATTCGGGGGGTGTACTGGGGCGTCTGAGCCGTCCCGGCGTGCGGATCCGTTTGTCGTGTGCCTCGAGCCATCCGTGTTAGGACTGGCGCATGGCCGTAGTGGACACCCCCTTGCGTGAGCGCCCGCCGGCGAGCGGAGGGCGCATCGCGCTCCTGCAGCGGCTGTGGCTGGCCGCGCTGTTCGTGATTGGCGTCGGCTACGCCGTGCTCGTGCCGCCCTTTCAGACCATCGACGAAGCGTGGCACTGGCAGCGCGTGTGGTCGGTGGTGCAAGGCCATTACAACTGCAAGCAGATGCCGAATGCCGCCGAGGCCTTCGTGGGTGTCGCGTATCGCTTCGACTTCGGCAAGCACCAGGGGCCGGTGTCCTGGGACGTGTTCCACGACATGTATCGCTTCAAGGGCGAGAGCGGCGGCTTCTCCATCGCCACGGCGGCGTGCAAGTACCCGCCCACGGGCTACCTGCCGGCGGCGCTGGTCATCCGCACCATCACGGAGGGCGCGCCGCGCGACCTCCACTGGCACAAGATGTTCTACGCGTACTACGGAGCGCGGCTCGGCAACTGGCTGTTCTTCTTCGGCTGCGTGCTGGCGGCGTGGAAGCTCGGCCGCTTCCGCTGGCCGCCGCTGGTGTTCGCCAGCATCCCGATGATCGTGCAGCAGGGCATGGCCATCAACAACGACGCCGTGCAGCTCGGCGCGCTGCTGCTCGCGTCCGCGCTGCTGACGCGCCTGCCCACGCGCGCGAGCGTGTGGGGCGCCATCGCGCTGATCGGCGTGGCCAGCACCATCAAGCCCATCAACGCCATCGCGGCCACGTTGGTGTTCATCGCGCTGTGGGTGGCGGTGACGCAGCACGGGCTCAAGCGCATCGAGGCGTACGCCACGGCAGCCGCGGCCGTGCTGCTGCCGGTGGGCCTGTGGCTGCTGTGGAACGCGACCATGCACCTGCCCGCGCTCGGCGACGTCTCGCCCGTACCGGTCGCCAACGTGAGCCGGGAGGCGCAGCTCGCGCTCATGCGCGCCGAGCCCATGAAGTTTCTCTACGTGCTCGGCTGGCAGCTCAAGCAGCTGTTCACCGCGCCGCCCATCGACGGCGGCTGGCGCGGCGTGCTGCTCGCGCTCGGCTGGTACAAGTCGGCCGCACCGGATTACGTGTACGCGCTCGCGGTGCCCGCGCTGGCGGTGGGCATCGCGCTGCTGCCGGCCGGCGCCCGCGGCCGCTTCAGCGAGCTGCCCGTGCCGCGCCTGTTGGTGGCCGCGAGCGTCGCGTCGTTCTTCCCCTACTTCGCCGTGATCGTCATCCTGCTGTACCTGGAGTTCACGTCGGTGGGCAGCACCATCGTGTTCGGCGTGCAGGGGCGATACTACCTGTACTTTCTCTGCATGCTGTTCTTCCTCATCCCCATGGCGGCCCGGCGGGCGTGGGGCGGAGACGCGCTGGAGCGGCGCGCGGGCTGCGCGTTTCTGGCGCTGAGTCTCGCCACGCACGTGGCCGCGCTGATCGCCATTCGCTACCACTTCTGGGAGCTGTGAGCGGCGGCTCGCGCCCCGTCATTGGGGCGTGAACATCACGCTGTCTAGCGCGCCGTAGAACCCCAGTCAGCGTCCTGCACGTTCCGGTCTTCCCTGCGTCCAGGGCCCGGTCCAGCGCAGCCATGCGCGGCCGTCACGTCGTCGTGCGCCCCGTCCGTCGGCGGACACGGACGCGCACCCGGGCGCCCGTCGGAGCGACCAGGGTGGTTTGCGCCCCAGCCGGTGCGACAGCGCCACGTTCGTACCCTCAATTGGGTATGACGGAGGCTCAACGAGCGTCGCTGAATGGGGGGAGCCGTGAGAGAGATCGAGGGGACCAAGTCTGCCGCCTACGCCGAGTACCTGCGCAGCTCGGGCGCGCTCTGGAAGCGCGTGCTGGGCGTGCAGCGCATCTACGCCTGGAACCTGCGGCGGCTGCGCCCTGGTTTCATGCTGGACCTCGGCTGCGGCATCGGGCGCAACCTGCGCGCGGTGCGCGGACACGGCGTGGGCGTCGACCACAATGCGACCTCGGTGGCGCTGGCTCGGGGAGACGGCTTCGAGGCGTACACGCCGGAGGGCTTCCGGGCTTCCGCGTACTGCGTGCCCGGCCGCTTCGACTCGCTGCTGGTCTCGCACGTGCTCGAGCACCTGAGTGAGGGCGAGGCGACCGAGCTGGTGGCGTCGTACCTGTCGTGCGTGCGCCCCGGCGGCCAGCTGATCGTCATCACGCCTCAGGAGCTCGGCTATCGTTCGGACCACACGCACCGGCGCTTCGTCGGCTTCTCCGAGATCGACCAGCTCGCCGTCCGGCTCTCGCTGCGACCGCGCCTGCACCGCTCGTTCCCGCTCCCGCGCGGCGCAGGCGCGGTCTTCAAGTACAACGAGTTCGTGGTGGTGGCGAAGAAGAGCTGATGCGCTCAGCGCGGCGACTGCGGCGTGATCAGGTTGATGATGCCGCCCAGTCCCGCCACCACCAGCGTGGAGAACAGCGCGGCCAGCGACATGGCCATCGCGTCCGCGACGTTCACACCCACGCGTCCGTAGAGCAGCACGAAGGCGGCGTCGCGCGTGCCCGCGCCGGCGATGGTCGCCGGGATGTACGTGGCCGAGCTGGCGAGCGGGACGATCACCAGCGACTCGGCCAGGCTCGCGTGCGCGGAGAGGCTGCGGATGATGGCGTGGAAGCCGACCGCGCCGCAGGTGTGGTTGACCACCGCGCACGCCAGCACCGCGACGAACGCGCGCATGTCGCGGATCTGCGGGAGCCTGTGCGCCAGTGTCGCGAGCCGCGCCGGCAAGCGCGCCGCGATCCGCCGGCCCACCACGATGGCGCCGATGGCCGACGCGGCGGCCGCGAGCCCGAGCAGACTGAACAGCAAGAGGCCCTCGATGCCGGGGATCGGCCGGACCGCCGCCACGCTGGCCGTGAGGATCAGCAGGCCGGCGAAGCCCGTGATGCGCTCCACCAGGCCCACCGCGAGCGCGCTGGTCAGGCCGCCCTCGGCGAAGCACGCGCGCACGCTCACCGCGCGGATCACGTCGCCGGTGAGCGCGCCGGGCAGGAACGTGTTGTAGAAGGTGGCCACCAGCAAGAGCCGCAGCGAGGTGAGGAACGAGAGCGGTCGGTCCGCGCCGTACGTCACCAGCAAGAGCTGAAAGCGCAGCGCCGCGAACATCTGGCCCACGAACACGGCCACCATGCACAGCGCCAGCGCCGAGGCCGGGATGCGGCGCACGGCCGCGAGCAGCTCGTCCGGATGGACGAAGCGCACCAGCCCGGCCAGCGCCGCGATGGTCACGACCACGCGCACGACGGTCCACAGCGCGGAGCGGGGCTTCTCTTTGGGCGAGTCGGTCACGGACGGCGACAAGGCGCGCGACTATAGACGTCGCCTCGACCTGCCGCCACGTAGGGGACCGGCCCGGTGCCGCGCGAGTTGCCTCTCGGTGGTCGAGGGTTACCATGGCTCGTCTGGTGCAAGCTCTGTCCGACCAACGAAACCCAGCTCACGAAATCGCAGTCGTCATCGCCGCCTACAACGAGGGCGCCGCGGTCGCGGAGGTGGTGCGTGGGCTCGCGGGCCACTGTCGCTGGGCCATCGTGGTCGACGACGGCTCGCGTGACGAGACCGGCCAGGTGTCCCAGGCGGCAGGCGCGCACGTCATCCGCCATCCCATCAACCTCGGGCAGGGCGCGGCGCTGCAGACCGGCATCGACTACGCCGTGCAGCTGGGCGCGCGCTACATCGTCACGTTCGATGCGGACGGGCAGCACGCGGCGGACGAGATCGTGCCCATGGTCCAGCACCTGATCAGCACCGACAGCGAGATTGTGCTCGGCAGCCGCTTCATCGGCCAGACCGTGAACATGCCGCGCTCCAAGGCCATCACGCTCTGGCTCGCCATCCGCTTCACGCGCATGACCACCTCGCTCAAGCTCACCGACACGCACAACGGCTTCCGCGCGCTCACGCGCGAGGCCGCGCAGAAGCTGCGCATCCGCCAGAACCGCATGGCGCACGCGTCGGAAATCCTCGAGCAGATCGCCGCCCACGAGCTGCGCTATCGCGAGTTCCCCGTGACCATCACGTACACCGCGTACTCCGTGGCCAAGGGCCAGCGGGTGCTGAACTCGGTAGACATCATCAAGGACCAGGTGATGGGGAGGCTGAGCAAATGATCTTCAGCGCTCTGCTCACGGTCTTCCTGCTGAGCCTCATCATCTACGCGCTGCTGCAGCACAAGCAGTTCCCCATGGTGGCGCGCACCTTGCCGTTCGTGAGCCTGTTCGGCGTCTACGTGGCCTGGTTCCCGGACAGCACCAGCCGCATGGCGGCATGGGTGGGCATCGGCCGCGGCGTCGACCTCATGCTGTACGTGTGGATCATGGCCAGCATGCTGCTCTTCCTGGTGCTGCACCTGAAGCTCATCGCGCAGCAGCGTCAGCTCACCGAGCTCGCGCGCTTCGTGGCCATCCGCGGCGCGGCCCTGCCCAGCGCGCCGCTCGGCAGCGAGCCCGTGCAGGGCGCGCCCGTCGGCAGCAGCGTCGCGCAATGAGCACGCCGCAGCCGGGCGACGCCACGCCCATCACGCTGTCCATCCCGTACTACAGCGACTTCGCGCTGCTGAAGCAGACCCTGCGCAGCATCGCGGCGCAGCGCCACCCGGCCGTGCGCGTGCTGATCTGCGACGACAGCCCCGCCGGGCTCGACGAGGCGCAGAAGCGGGAGCTGCTCGCGCTGTGCGGCCGCTTCCCCGGCCGGGTCGTGAAGAACGCCACCAATCTCGGCATGGCGCGCACCTGGAACCGCTGCCTCGACGACGCCGACACCGACCTCGTCACCATCGTGCACGGCGACGACGAGCTGGAAGAAGACTACGCCGGCGAGATGGTACGACTCGCTGCGGCGCACCCAGAGGCGTCGGCGCTGTTCTGCGGCGCCAGCATCATCGGCGCGGACCAGCGCGCCGCGTTCTCCTTTCCCGACCTCTACAAGGAGCTGCTGGTGCCGCGGCACGGCGACGCGCTGGTGCTGTCCGGCGATCGCGCGCTCGCCTCGCTGATGCGCGGCAACTACATCTTCTGCCCCAGCGTCTGCTATCGCCGCTCGCAGCTGCACGGGCGCCGCTTCGATCCGCGCTACCGCATGGTGCTCGACATGGACCTGACCACTGGGCTGCTGCTCGATGGTCACGCGCTGGTCGGCGTGCCGCGCCGTCGCCTATACCGGTACCGGCGCCACGCGGAGAACGCCACCCAGCACCTCACCCGCGACCTCACGCGCTTCCGCGAGGAGTCGTCGTTCTTCCTCGACGTCGCGCGCCGCGCGGAGCAGGTGGGCTTCGCGCGCGCGGCCCGCATCGCGCGCCAGCGCCGCATCGTGAAGCTCAACCTGCTGTTCTGCGTGGTGCGCGACCTGCGCCGCGGTCAGCTCGCCGACGGGCGTCGCAAGCTCGGCCTGCTGTTCGGCGAGCTGTTCAGCGACAGCCCCGCTGGGTGAAGCGCGCCGCGTGCGTGCGCACCGCAGCCGCCGCAGCTCGCCGCTTCCGACATCCGTAACGCCTCCGCGCTAGCCACGAGCCCGGCCTCGCCGCCGACGACCGCCGTGCTAGTGCTGGGCTCGCTGCCCCGAGCTGGCGTGACCGCCCTTCGCGGGCGCAATGCGGGGTGATCCGCCTCGTACGCTGTCCGACACGGAGTCACTGCTCGTGCACGCTCGTCGATCCGCTCTGCTCATCGCGCTGATCCTGGCCGCCCGCGTCCCGCACGCGTCGGCGCAGCCACTGCCGCCGCCCGCGCCATCGTCACCGGTGCCGCCGCCGCCGCTTCCGCCGCC
>JADMIO010604084.1_pt1 | contig 31410 bp, 25 predicted proteins | sample 8958161 | NCBI WGS metagenome assembly JADMIO01 (sample SAMN16585339, study PRJNA669376) | soil metagenome | isolation source: Crop rotation soil | place: USA: Cullars Rotation, Alabama | collected 2011 | reverse complement strand
CGCGCGACACCGCCGCTTCGATTGTGCCGCAGGATCTGCTCGAACTCGTCACGCGGATGAATTTCTACGGCACGGTGTACAGCTGCAGCGCCGTTGCCCCGGCGATGAAGGCGCAGAAAAGCGGCAAGATCATCACCGTTGCGTCCTATGCCGGATCGGTGGCGAGCCCCGGCGGCGGCTATGCGCACTACGGCGCCAACAAAGCGGCGATCGCGCATTACACGCGTTATCTCGCGCAAGAGCTTGGGCCGCACAACATCACCTGCAACTGCATCGCGCCGGGCGCGATCATGACAGGACGCATCGCCAAGATGATGGGCTCCGGCGCCGGTGCGAACCGGCAGGCCGATCACATCGCGCTGAAGCGGCTCGGCACGGTGGAGGATTGCGCCAGAGTGGTTGAGTTCCTGGCGACCGATCTCTCCGACTATGTCACCGGGACGTTGATCCCGATCGACGGTGGGTGGAATCGCGCGGGGTAATCTCCGGCGAGGGACTTACCCTCACCCGATTGTCGCTGCGCGCCAATCGACCTCTCCCGCTCGCGGGAGAGGTGATTTATGCGAAGCACTCTTCGAGGAATGCACGCATTGCGGCCCAGGAGCGACGGTCGCTGCTGGCGTTGTACCTGACGCCCGGGTTCAGCGTGCCGTCGGCGGCCGGGTTGGTGAAGCTGTGCACCGTGTTGCCGTAGGCGATCACCTGCCAGTCGGCTTTCGCTTTGCGCATCTCTTCTTCGAACGCGACGACCTTCTCGGGCCCGATCATCGGATCTTCGGCGCCGTGGCAGACGAGCACGCGCGCCTTGATGCCGCCGGGCGCAGCGGGTGCTGCGGTGTCGAGGCCACCGTGGAAGCTGACCACGCCGCGCAGGTTCTCGCCGGCGCGGGCAAGCTCGAGCGATGTCGTGCCGCCCATGCAGAAGCCGATCGCCGCGAGCCGTGACGTATCCACCTGCGGCTGCGCCGTCAGTGTCGTGAGTCCGGCGCGAGCACGGGCGCGAAGCTTCTGCGGATCGCTCATCAACGGACCGGCGGCGGCCATCACCTCCTGCATGTTCGTGAACAGCTGGCGGTTGCCATAGGGATCGATGGCGAAGGCGACATAGCCGAGGCCCGCGATCATGCGGGCACGCTCCATGGCGTGTTCGCCGAGCCCGAAGGCTTCCGGCGTGATCAGCACGCCGGGACGCTTGCCCGATTGCGTTTCGTCATACGCGAGGAAGCCGTTGAGGACGAGCGAGCCGTCGCGATATTCGATGTCTTGCGTTTTCACAGTGGTCTCCGGAGAGTTTGAGTTTTAGCGGCCAGTGAAGTTTGGCGCGCGGCGTTCGAGGAAGGAAGCGACACCTTCTTTATGATCCTCCGACGCGAAGCATTCCGCCATTGCCGCGAGATGTACCTTCATGTGCTCGGACACGTCCCGCTCGAGACCCGCATAGACCAGACCCTTGATGCGTTTGATCGAGAACGGCGACGATTTGAGGTAGCGCTTCGCCTCGGTGCGTGCGGCTTCGGCCAGCGCTTCCGGCTCGACGAGCTGATTGGCGTAACCGATCTCATGGGCTTCTTTCGCTTCGAGGAAGTCGCCGGAATAGAGCAGGCGCAGCGCGCGTGATGGGCCGATCAGGCGCGGCAGGAGCCACGAACCGGCGCCGGTGTCGGGCACGAGGCCGCGATGGGCGAAATTCCAGGCGAAGCGTGCGCGGTTGGTGACGATGCGGACGTCGCATTGCAGCGTGAACTCCGCGCCCATGCCGACCGCGAAGCCGTCGATCGCGCCAATCACGGGCTTGGGGCAATCGACGATCTGCCACGGCCGCGAGAGATCGCGTGTCGCGGCGCCGGGACGGGCGCCGCGGTTCTCTGTCGGTGTCGCCTGAAGATTGGCGAGATCGGTGCCGGCACAGAACACGCCGCCGGATCCGGTGACGATCACGACGTGGACGTCGGGATCATCGCCCGCCTGTTTCACATAACCCATGAACGCATTGAGCATGTCGTAGGTCATCGCGTTGCGCTTTTCGGCGCGATCGATGGTGACGGTCGCGATTTTCTCGCTCACGGCATATTTGATGTGATGCGCGGTCATGGCGGCTCCCCATGTTCTCTTGCCTGAAGTGTGGCGAGTTGTGACGTTGTGGGCAATCGCGCCGTGTCCCATTCCCCATCTCTGTCATGGCCCGCCAAGTGCGGGCCACCCAGGTCGTGCATTTGAGATATGGCCAGAAGATTGTCGCGCAGAGGCGCAGAGAACGCAGAGGCAATTGACGCGAGTGGACGCTCTGTTCGCGCCTTCGAAGCTTAATGGCGCGCTTTGCGCGCGCCGGATAGCAGGTGGCAGTGGCCGCCGCGCACAAATTTCTCTGCGTTCTCTGCGCCTCTGCGTGCCAACTTTCGTTAAGCGCAGTGCTTCATCACCTGGGTGGCCCGCACTTGGCGGGCCATGACAAGGTGTGTGTATGTATTTACCGAGGAACCTGCGGAGCTATTCCGCGGCGATGGCCGGTGGCTGGTTTGTGTTGGCGGCGACGGGTTTCGCCGGGCGCTTGCTGAAGGTCAGTGTGCCGTCGGCGATCTTGCCGAACCGCAGCATGACCAGATCTTTCGCGTAGTTCTGGTACTGCTTCCACGGCTTCTTGCTGCCTTGCATCGGCAGGATGTCCTTGGCGCGTTGCACATAGCCCGAGGAGAAGTCGAACCACGGCTCCGCCGTCATCTCCGGATCGTTGTTGATCGCGACCGCTTCGCCATAGCCCTTGCGGTCCATGTAGTTGAGAAGGCGGCAGACGTAATCGCAGGTGAGATCGGCCTTCAGCGTCCACGACGCGTTGGTGTAGCCGAACGCCTGCGCGAGGTTCGGGATGTCGCTGTACATCATGCCCTTGTAGCTGAGCGCCTTGGATGCGTTCTTCGCAACGCCGTCGACCGTGATCTGCAAGCCGCCGAGAAGCTCGAGGTTCAGACCGGTGGCGGTCACGATGATGTCGGCTTCCAGTTCCTTGCCCGATTGCAGCTTGATGCCGGTTTCGGTGAAACGTTCGATGTGATCGGTGACGACCGAGGCCTGGCCCTTCTTGATCGCATTGAACATGTCGTTGTCGGGGACGAGGCAGAGACGCTGATCCCACGGATTGTAACGCGGCGTGAAATGCGTATCGACATCGTAGTCGGGCCCGAGCGCGTCGCGCACCATGCCGATCAGGCGCTTCTTCACCTGCTCCGGCTTCTTGCGCGCCATGTTGAAGAAGAACATGCCGAAGAGGACATTGCGCCAGCGCGTGATGCCATAGGCGATGCGGGCGCCGAGATTGCGGCGCATCCAGTTGGCGATTTTGTCTTCCGCCGGTGACGACGCCATGTAGGTCGGCGAGCGCTGGAGCATGGTGACGTGGGCCGCAGTCTCGGCCATCACCGGCACGATGGTGACCGCTGTGGCGCCACTGCCGATGACGACGACCTTCTTGCCGGCGTAATCCAGATTCTCCGGCCAGAATTGCGGGCGCACGATCTGGCCTTTGAAATCGGCCTTGCCTTCGAACGGCGGCTCGTAGCCGCTGGCGTAACTGTAGTAGCCGCTGCACATGAAGAGGAAGTTGCAGGTGTAGCGGACGATCTTCTTGTCGGCGCCAACTTCGGCTTCAATGGTCCACAGCGCATCGGGCGTCGACCACGACGCGCGCTTCACCATGTGATGGAATTTGATCTTCTTATCGGTGCCGTCTTCGCTTGCGGTCTCGCGCACATACTTCTTGATCGACGGACCGTCGGCGATCGCCTTCGCTTCGCGCCACGGTTTGAAATTGTAGCCGAGTGTGTACATGTCGCTGTCGGAGCGGATGCCGGGATAGCGGAAGAGATCCCACGTGCCGCCGATGGCATCGCGGCCTTCGAGGATGGTGAAGGTCTTGCCGGGACATTTCGTCTTCAGGTGATGCGCGGCGCCGATGCCGGAAAGGCCTGCACCCACGATGATCACGTCGAAATGTTCCATGGAATGCCACCCTTCTTTCCGAAGGGTCATGCCACATTCGTTCAGAAATGACAAGTTGTCAGTTCTATAGTGGATGCGAGCTATTTCTCCCGCATGCCTTTGCGGAAGACGTCGGTGATCGGCTCGATGAAGTAGCTCAGCGCGGTGCGTTCGCCGGTTTCGAGCGCGACTTCGACCGGCAGACCCGGCAGCAGCTTGGCGTCGGTGTAAGCCTTCAACGGTTCCGGATCGACGCTGACGATCACCGAGAAGTACGGCGCGCCGGTGCGCTGATCCGTCAGGCGGTCGGCGGAGACGTTGGTCACCATGCCTTTGATCGTCGGCAGACGCCGGCGCTGATAGGCGCTCATCGTTACCTCGGCCGGCATGCCGACATGGATGCTGTCGGCGTCTTCCGGACGGACGTGCGCTTCGACATCGAGCGCATCCTTCATCGGCACGACCTCCATGATCGTGTCGCCCGGCTTCACCACAGCGCCGCGCGCGTGCACCGCGAGCCCGACCACCCGGCCGGCAACCGGCGCCCGCACCGTCAGACGGTTCGTGACATCCTGCGCCGCATGCAGGCGATCGAGCAGATCGAAGCGTTTGGTCTGGACATCGCGCAGATCCTTCACGACATCGCTCATGAACTGGTTCTTGATGTTCATCGCCTGCAGTTCGTTTTCGCCGGAGCTGAGCTGGACCTGGGCCATCTTCTCGACGATCTGGCCGCGCTGGCCGGTGAGATCGGCGGCCTGACGCTGCAGTTGAAGCAGCCGCGGCAGGGTTGAAAGGCCGCGCGCGTAGAGGCCTTGCACGCTGTTGGCTTCCTGATTGGTCAGCGCGATCTGCTGGTCGACGGATTCCTGTTCTTTCTGGAGTCCGGCGATCTGGCTGTTGTTCTCGCTGTTGCGCTGGGTGAGGATATCCGCCTGCTTCTTGAGCGTCAGGCGGCGGGTATCGAACGTGCTCTGCTCGCCTTTGATGGCCTCGGCGACTTTCGGATCGTTGCGGTTGTTCATCAGAAACGACGGGAACCGGATCGTGCTGTCGCCGTCGCGCTCTGCCATCAGCCGCGCTTCCTGCGCCGCTAGTGCATAGCCCTCGCCTTGCAACAGTTCGAGACTGGCGCGCGCCTGGGTATCGTCCATCTGGACGAGAAGCTGGCCGGCGCGAACCAGCTGACCTTCCTTGACGCTCACATCGCGGACGATGCCGCCTTCAAGATGCTGGATGGTCTTTCGATGTGTCTGCACCACGATCACGCCGGGCGCCTGAACCGCGCTGTCGAGCGGCGCAATGGCGGCCCAGCCGAAAAAGCCGACAAAGAACACCAGAATGATGAAGCGGCCCGCGCCGATGATCTTGCGCGGGTTGAGGAATTCAAGGTCCGGCTCGTTCGCCTGCGGCGCGGGCGAAATCCAATCGCGAATCCCCGCGAAGGCGCCCTTGAAGCGTCCGTTGGAAGCCGCGGGCGGCTGTGCGGCGACGTCTTGATCGGAGGAAACGCTGGTCATGACTTGAGATCGCTACCGCCGCCAGCAGCGCCAATGGGAACGACCGCAGATGAACCGGCACCGGCGGCGGGGCGAGCAGGCTGCACCATATATTTCTGAAGCACCGTGGCGCGCGGGCCGAAGTTGGCGACTTCGCCACGCGCATTGAGGACGAGGATCTTGTCGGCGCCCTGAAGAATGCTCGGGCGGTGGGCGACGATGACGATCGTCACGCCCTGCGAGCGCAATTCGGCAAGCGACAACAGAAGATCCTGCTCGCCTTCACTGTCGAGATTCGAGTTGGGTTCATCCATCACCAGAAGCCGTGGCTCGCCGTAGAGGGCGCGCGCGATCGCGATGCGCTGGCTCTGACCGCCCGAGAGACGATGGCCACCGTCACCGAGCTCGGTGTCGTAACCCTTGGGCAGGCGCAGGATCATCTCGTGCACGCGGGCGCGTTTCGCGGCCTCGACGACGGCATCCGGATCGCCCTCCGCCATGCGCGCGATGTTGTCGCGAACGGTACCGGAGAACAGCTCGACGTCCTGCGGCACGTAGCCCATGAAGCGGTTGAGTTCGGTGCGCGGCCATGTGTAGACGTCCGCGCCATCGAGGCGCACCACGCCGTCGGTGCAGCGCCAGGCGCCGATCAGCAGGCGCAGCAATGTCGACTTGCCCGACGCGGACGGGCCGATGATGCCGAGCGTCTCACCCGGCTGAATTTCGAAATCGACGCGCAGCAGGATGTCCTTGTAGCGCGGCACCGCCGGCACGGAGTAGCGCACGCCCATGGCTTGCAGCATTCCTTTCGGCGCTGGCAGTGCCATGCCTTCGTCACGCTTCGGCTCGCGCTCGAGGAGTTCGACGAGCCGGTCCCAGGCGAGGCGAACGGCGAGAACGCTCTTCCAGGTGGCGACCACCGCTTCGATCGGCGCCAATGCGCGCGCACCGATAATCGACGCGCCGATCATGATGCCGCCCGTGGCCTGGAAATCGAGGATGAGAAGCGCGCCGGCGCCGAGCAAGATGATCTGCATCAACAGGCGCAGGCCGCGCGACATCGACGCGTAACGGCTGTCGCGGTCTGTCGCGGTGACGGAGCGCTCGAGCGAACGCACCCAGTGTTTGCGCCAGCGGCCGACGAACGCGGCCGACATGCCCATGCCTTCCAGAACATCGGAATTGCGCAGGCCGTTCTCGGCAAACTCGTGCGCCCTCGCCTGCTGCCCGATCGACTCGGTCAGCGGCGTGTTGGTCGCGCGCTGGTTGACGATGGCGAGCAGGATGAGGAGGCCGCCGCCAATCAGGACGATCAGCAAATAGACCGGATGGAGCAGGAACAGAACGATGAGATAGACAAAGATGAATGGCGCATCGAGCAACGAGCCGAACGCCGGACTGCCGACAAAGTTGCGGATCGTATCGACGTCACGCAGGCCCGAGCGGGAAACAAGGCCACCGCTGCGCGAGGAGATCGAGATCATCGCGCGCAACACATGCGGCGCAAGCACGGCCCCAACCCGCATGCCGAGGCGCATCAGCAGGCGGACACGCAGGGCATCGAGCATGGCGAACACCGCCAGCGCGCCGGTTGCGATGAGGGTGAGCAGGATCAGTGTCTCGATGCTGTGGCTCGCCAATACCCGGTCGTAGACCTGCAGCATGTAGAACGAGGTCGTGAGCGCGAGGATGCTCATCGCGGCACTGAACGCGAACGCCGCGGTGAACAGCGGCTTGTTGGCCGCCATCGCCTGGCGCACCGGATCGCCCGGCTTGCCGGGCAACCGCATAAAGGATGTGAGCGGTCCTGCCATTGTCAGTTGCCCGTTCCAAACCAGTCTTGCGCGTCATCATAATAGTGTCCGCGCGGATCGTAGAGGGGCACGCCAAGCGCCAGATTACGGGCCGTTAACTGTCCCGTCGCTGACATGATCCGGTAAGCGGCAATGATCTTGTCGTGGCGCGCGGACACCAGCGCCACCTGGGCGCTGAGCAGTTCCTGTTGTGCGTTCAGGATATCGAGCACTGAGCGCTCGCCAGCCTGCTGCTCGGCCTTTACGCCTTCAACGGCGGATTGGCTGGCGTTGACCTGCTGTTGGCTCGCATTGATCGCCGTGACAGCGGAGATGTATTCCTGCCAGGCACCATCGACCTGCTGGATCACATCGCGCTGGGCGCTGGAGATCGCGCTGACCGATTGCTGTCGCAATTCCTTCGCACGCCGCACCGTCGCCTCGTCGGCTCCGCCTTGATAGATGGGCACGGTGACCTGGCCGGTGAGATTAAGAACCTGTGTCGGCTGCTTGGAGGCGAGGACGTTGTTGCCGGCCGAGTCCTTGAAGAACTGATACTGGCCTTGCACGCTCACCTGCGGCAGCAATGCACCGGCGGCATCGTCGACCGTGAGATCGGCAGACCGCGCCCGCGCCTTGGCGTCGAGCACGTTGGGATGCTGCGCGAGGGCGATGAGTTCGGCCGCATCGCGCGTCTTCGGGATCGGTGGGACGGGCGAGGTGGTTTCCAATGTTTCCGGTGGCCTGCCGATGACGTTCTGAAACGCGGCGCGGCTCGCCACCAGTTGCTTCTCGGCCGTCGCGACGTCGGCTTTGGCGCGCGCCAAGCGCGCCTCAGATTCCGAAACATCCGTCTTGGTCACAGCGCCCGCGTGAAACTGTGTTTGCACGGCTTCGAGTTGGCTCTGCAGACTGTGAACATTCTCGCGGTTGTAACCGAGGATCAGGCTGTCGCGCACGACATCCATATAAGCCGTGATGCCGTCGAGCAGGACGGATTGCTCTGCCTGCAGAAGCTCCCAGCGACCGGCGCGCATGTCGGAAATTGCTTTGCTCACCTCCGCCGTCGTCCGGCCGCCGCGAAATAACGGTTCAGCGACGGTGACCTGACCAATCAGCGGATGACTGTTGAACGGAGAAGATGCGAACGGCGACAGAGGTGGAGCAACCGTGCCGTACTGAATTCCATAAGAGCCGCTCGCATTGATCTGCGGCTTCCAGCCGGCGTTGGCCTGCGCAACGCCCTCATCGAGCGCGCGGACTGCGGCCCGTGCACCTTCGAGTTGAGGATTGGTCTGGTAGGCGATACCCAAGGCTTCCTTCAATGACAGAACCGCAGCGTCTGCACCGGGCATGGCGAATAGCACAGGCAAAGCGATAGCGATGCCGCAATAGCGCAAAAGGATGGTCCCCTTCGAACGGATCACCGATCGCTGCTTTCCTGCCAGCCCAAAGCCTCGCCCCACAGGCGCGGCCCGTCGCCCGCTAACCCTCAGTCAGGGCGGTACATTTCCCATATAAAGGTAAATATCAATCGGTGACGCCGCTAATCCCACCCACTAACGGGCAATTAATGCCCGAAATGTCGTTTTTCGCACGAGTTCCAAGTCTTTAGCTCGGCTTGGCGAACATTTCCCGCAGTTCCCGCTTGAGGACCTTGCCGGTCGCGGTCCGGGGGAGGTCTGCCTCCGTCAGCTTGAACGAGGTCGGGATTTTGAATTTCGCCAGACTGCCGGCCATGGCGGCGCGAATTTCGTCCGGGAGCGCGGCGGCCTTGGCGACATCCGGCACCTGGATCACGGCAGCGACCTGCTCGCCATACTCGGGATCGGGCAGGCCGATAACGGCACAGTCCTTGATGCCGGGACGGCCGAGGATCGCGGCTTCCACTTCGGCGCAATAGACGTTCTCGCCACCGCGGATGATGACGTCTTTCTTGCGGTCGACGACATAGTAGAAGCCCTCGCTGTCGCGATAGCCGAGATCGCCGGAGCGGAACCAGCCGCCGCCGAACGCCGCTTCGGTTGCGACCGGATTCTTCCAGTAGCCCGGAATGACATTCGGGCCACGCAGCCAGATCTCGCCGATCTCGTTGTCGCCGAGCGTCTTGCCGTTGTCGTCCACCACCTTCGCTTCGCACACCGGCACCGGACGGCCGACGCTGTCGGGCCGCGCGAAGTACTCCATGCCGCCGTTGCTGATGACGGCGCTGGTGGTTTCGGTGAGGCCGTAGCCGTTGCCAGGCATGGCCTTCTGATCGAACTGCTTGTTGATCTGGTTGATGAGATCGGGCGGCACCGAGGCCCCGCCGGATGCGATGCCGAGCAGCGAGCTCACATCGGCGCCGCTCGAGCGGGCTGCCTCAAGCAATTGCCGCACGACGATCGGAACGCCGGCAACGCTGCTGAGCTTGTGCTTCTCGACAAGTTGCACCGCCTCGATGGGATTCCATTTGTATTGCAGCGCGACCTTCGAACCCATGACGGTCGAGACGTAGAGGCCGCTCATGCCCCCGATGTGGAAATACGGGAACGTCTGCAACGAGCCGCCTTGCGGCATCTGGTGCGGGTGGATTTCATTGAAGTCGCCCATCAAGCCGCGCGCAACGGCGCCGCCGAGCAGTGTGTTCATGATGTTGGTGACGTGATTGCGATGCGTCGCGACCGCGCCCTTCGGCTTTCCGGTGGTGCCGGAGGTGTAGAGGATGGTGCAGAAATCGTTGGGCCCGACTTCGACATCCGGCAGCGTGTCGGCCCTCTTCGCAACCGCTTCTTCCCAATCGGTGCCACCTTCGATCCCGCCGCGGCGCGCGACGACAACCGTCTTGAGCTCCTTCATTTCGGGCAGCAGCGGCTTCAACCGCTCGAGACGTTCGCCGTCGATGAGAAGCGCAGACGGTGTTGAGTCTTCGAGCGCAAACGCGATCTCCGGCCCGGTCCACCAGGCATTGATGGCAACGACGATGGCGCCGATCGCCTGACACGCCCAGAAGCTGATCATCCATTCGGGATAGTTGCGCATGCCGACGGCGACGCGATCGCCCTTCTCGATGCCCTGCGCGCGCAGATAGTGCGCGAGCGCCGCGACTTTCTCGAAATGCTCTTTGAAGGTGAGAACCTCGTCGCCATAGATGAGGAAGGTGCGGTCGTCATAGACGCGCGTGTTGAGCAATACGTCGCGCATCGACTGCGGCGCGTTGCGGTAAACCCTGTAGCCTTCATCCTTGTCGACGACGAGTTCGAACATCCCCGGCGTCGTGGTGAGTTTTTCGACAACTTCGCTGCGCGTGAGCATTCTTCCACCCTGTCTGTTGGCCGGGTTCTTGCGACCCGTTTTCGCACTGTACGGACACCTTCACACTGCCGGAAAGCCCCGTTTTTGCCCGTTTTGCGTGACGTTGCGGGAGTTTAGACAGACTTGAAACACGTTACAATTCTTGTAGGTTCGGTTCGGATTTGGAATGGCCGGTATGGCACTCGATCTCAAGAAAGCGCGCGAGACTTACGAGCGGGATGGCGTCGTGCTGCTGCCCGGCGTGATGTCGCCTTCCGATGTTGCCGCCGCGCTGAAGGCCTATGAATGGAGCCTCGCCAATCCGGGGCCCGGCGCATCGAAAATTCCACAGCGCACCAACGCACTCTTCTATCAGGACCTCTGCAATCTCGATTGTTTGCCGGCGTATACCGACATGCTGAAGGCCTCGCCGCTGCCAGCGTTGATCGCGCAGCTGTGGGGCACGCCCGACGTCTGGTTCATGTACGAGCAGGTGTTCCTGAAGGAAGGCGGTGAGAGCCGCCGCACGCCGTGGCATCAGGACTCTTCTTACCTGGCGGTAGGCGGCAACGATCTCGCCGTGGCCTGGATCACCTTCGACGCGCAGACGAAGGAAGACAGCCTCGAGTTCGTCAAAGGCTCGCACAAGGGCACACTTTACGATGGCTCGCGCTTCGATCTCGATGACGAGACGTTGCCGATCTATCCGGGCGATCAGCTGCCGCGGCTGCCGGACATCGAGGGCCATCGCAAAGACTTCGATATCGTGTCGTTCGCGGTCGAACCCGGCGATGTGGTGATGTTCCATCCCAAGATGCTGCATGGCGGGGCGGCGACGCATGGAGGCGCACGTCGCCGGACGCTGACCCTGCGCTTCTTCGGACAGAATTCGGTCTATGAGACGCGCCCGCTGCCGGCGGGGCCGCGCATGCCGGGACTGCATGAACTGAAGCCCGGTGAGCCGTTCCGCAATGAGGGATTCCTGAAACTGCTGCCCAAGACCTCGAGTCTGGCGGCATAGAAACGAGACGACGATGACGCTTTCGGTGCAACGCAAATTCACCTCGCCCAAGCCGGACGAGACGCTGGAGCAACTGGCGGCGCGTGCGCTGCCGGATGAGCCGGTGGAATCGGCGAAGGAGAAGATCCAGAGCTGGAATATGCACATCTTCGCGATGCGCCGGCCGCGCGGGCTCATGATGGGATCCGACGTGGTGTTCATCGAGCCACCGCGCGGCTGATGGAAGAGGAAGCGATGATCGTTGGCGCAGAGATCACGGCGGGCCATGACGGCGCGGCCGAACTCGTGCTCTCGGTCCGCTACCAGAACGGTGTCGTAAGCCCTGTGGTGCTCGACCCCGAAACCGCGATGGCGCTGATGAACGCCTGCGGTGTTGCAAGTATCGACAAGCTCGCCGGGCACGCTTGGCGGAAAGTTTTGGAGGAAGCCTGATGTTCGACATTCTGATCAAGAACGGCACCGTGGTGGACGGCACCGGCGCGAAAGGCCGCGCCGCAGACGTTGCGGTGAAGGACGGCAAGATCGCAGCGGTCGGCAAGATCGACGGCGCGGCGAAGCAGACGATCGATGCCAAAGGGCGCATCGTGTCGCCGGGCTTCATCGACCCGCACACCCATTTCGATGTTCAGATTGTCTGGGACGGCGCCGCGCGCCCCGCGCTCGAACACGGCGTTACCACCATCGTTCCCGGCAACTGCTCGCTGTCGCTGGCGCCGTTGAAGGCGGCCGACCGCCCGAGCCTGATCGGCATGTTCCAGCAGATCGAAGAATTGCCGCCGGAGGCGTTCACGACAGAGTTCGCGAAGTGGACGTGGGAAGACTTTGCCGGCTATCGCGCCGCCATCGAACCGGGGCTTTCGCTCAACGTCGCACCGCTGGTCGGGCATAGCCTGATCCGGCTCTGGGTGATGGGTGCGGAGTCGCAGCAGCGCGCCGCGAACCAGGGTGAGATCGCGCAGATGAAAGAGCTGCTGCGCGAGAGCCTGAAGGCCGGCGCCGTCGGCATGTCGACGAGCTACATTGACATGGACGACAAGGGCCGCCCGGTGCCGAGCCGCTTTGCGCCGTTCTCCGAACTTGACCAGATGTGTGAAGTGCTCGGCGAGTTCGGCCGCATCCTGCAGGTGGTGCCGGAGTTCTATGACGCCGATCTCACTATTGCGCGTGTCGATCAGCTCGCTGAGCTGTCGCTGAAGCACAACATCCCGACGACGTTCTCGCCGGTGTTCGACAGCCCGATGACGCCGAACGTGGCGCCACGCATTCTGGTGCGGGTCGAGGAGCAGTTCGCGCGCGGCGCGCGGGTGTGGCCGCAGGTGCAGACGCGCCCGGTCGACATCAGCTTCTCGTTCCTGCGGCCTTCGCTCTATTTCGGCAGGCTGCCGACGTGGTGGCGGACGCTGAAGCAGCCGCTGGACAAGAAGCGCGCGGCGCTGGCCGATCCCGCGACCATCGAGGCGATGCTGAAGGAAGCCGACGTCAACCTGATGACGCAGGCGATGGGCTCGCTGATCGTCCGCGGCGGCGACAACGCACCGGAGGCCTATGTCGGCCGCCGCCTCGCCGAAGTGGCGCAAGAGCGTGGCGAGAGCAATCCGCAAGCGCTGATCAACATCTCGCTCGAAGGCGATCTCGACGTCGCGTTCGGCAACATGAATGTCGGCCACAACAATCCGGAGCGCATTGGCCCAATGCTCGCGAACAAGCATGTGCATGTCGGCGCCAGTGACGGCGGGGCGCACATCACCTCCTTCGCGACCTATGGCGACACCGGCTTCCTGTTCAGCGACTACGTGCGCAAGACGGGACATCTCACGCTGGAAGAAGCGGTGAAGAAGATCACCGCCGACACCGCCGACATCTGGGGCCTGAAGGATCGCGGGCGCATTGCCGAGGGGTTGGCTGCGGACATCGTCGTGTTCGATGCCGATAGCATCGGGCGCGGCGAGGAGCGTCCGGTGTTCGACATGCCGGGCGACGGCATGCGCTACACCCGCGGCGCCACCGGCATCGATACGGTGATCGTGAACGGCGAAGTCGCTTACGCGGATGGTGCATACAAGGACGCGAAAAGCGGCGTCGTCTGCGTCGGTTAGACGAACCTCAGCGCGGCGAGTTCGGTGCGGAGCAGCGTGCGGCCGGTTGCCGGCGGCATGACGAGTTGCGGGCGCTTGAAGTCGCTGATCGCGCCACCCATAACCAGCACATTGCCGTGCGCACGACCTTTCACGCTGAGCACGCGCACGTTGGCCCACGCGCTTTCCATCAGGCGGGTGAGGCGGCGGACTTTGCGATCCCTGGCGCCGTCGGCCATCACGTTCGCGATGAGGAAGCCGCGGCGCGTGAGGCGTGAAGCGGCGAGCGACATGAAAGCCTTCGTCTGGAACTGGCGCGGGATGCTGTCGCGGCTATAGGCGTCGAGCACGATCGCGTCGTAGCGATGTGCGCTCGCTGCGAGGAACGCACAGCCGTCGGCGACATGACATTTGACGCTCGGCGGCAATCGGAAGTGCTGGCGCGCTATGGCAAACGACGTCTCGTTGATGTCGAGCATTGTGACCTTCACGCGCCTCGCCCGCAACATGGTCGCGAGGGTGCCCCCGCCGCAGCCGATCAGCAGGACATCGCGCACCTTTGCCTGCAACAGCAGCCCGAAAATCGCGTGGATGTAGTCGGCAAGGCTGATCCCGTTCGGGTCCGCCATGCTCTGCTCGAGGCCGTGCTGCAGATAGCTGATCTGGCCGGCCTTGTTGTCCTGCAAGATCGCGACCGCGTCGGCGGCGGCCCGGCGGGCTTGAGGTTTCATCGCGATGGCAGGCCGGTGTTCGTGTGATGCGCCGGAATTGGGCCAAAATCATCGCGAACCCGCGGCACAGAGGCAACAAAACAATTTGTCGCCTCTCCCGACGGAACGGGTGGCCGCGGCCCCCGTCTTGCCGTTACGCTTGCGGCACAAGCCATCGATGAGGAGACGACCATGCTCGATTTCGAAATCCCGCCGGAAGCAAAGAAGATTCGCGAGACCGTGCGCCAGTGGGTGCATGACGAGTGCAAGCCGGCCGAGAAGAAGCTGCTCGACGGCGGCGACTACAAGACGATCCTGGGCGAGCTGCGCAAGAAGGCGCGCGAGCGTGGCCTGTGGTGCCCGTTCATCCCGAAGGAACATGGCGGTATGGGCCTCGGCCCGCTCGCCAATGCGCTGGTGCAGATGGAGCTCGGCGAGAGTTATCTCGGCGCGCTGTCGATGAACACGCAAGGCCCCGACGATGCGACGATGATGACGCTGCTTGCGCACGGCACGCCGTTCCAGAAGGAGAAATTCCTGAAGCCGCTGCTGAACGGCGAGAAGCGCATCTGCTACTCGATGACCGAGAAGGCGGCGGGTGCCGACGCCACCGGCATGCAGACGCGCGCCGTGAAGAAGGGCAACGACGCCTACGTGCTGAACGGCGAGAAGTGGTTCTCGTCCGCAGCCAGCGTTGCCGACATCGCGCTCGTCATGGCGATGACCGATCCGGACGCGCCGCGCCATCAGCGCTACTCGACGTTCCTCGTCGAGCTGCCGAACCCCGGCTACAACATCAAGCGCGACATCAAGACGATGGCCGCTGAAGGACCGCTGTCGCACATCCTGGGCGGCGGACACTCCGAAGTTGAGATCAAGAACCTCGAAGTGCCGGCGGAGAACCTGCTGGGCGGCGAAGGCCAGGGCTTCAACATGGGCCAGCATCGCCTCGCCTATGGCCGCCTGCGCCACGGCATGCACAACGTCGCGATGGCGCAGCGTGCGCTCGACATGGCGACGGCGCGCGTCACGCAGCGTTCGACCTTCGGCAAGCTGCTCAGCGAGCGGCAGGGCGTGCAGTTCATGCTCGCCGAATGCGCGACGCAGCTCTACATCTCGCGCCTGATGCTGCTGCACATCGCATACAAGGCGGAGAAGGGCCTCGACATCCGCAACGAGAACGGCATCGCGAAGGTCTATCTCGCCAACATGGTGCACAAGGTCGTCGACACGGCGATCCAGCTGCACGGCGCGCTCGGCTATTCGATGGATACGCCGTTGGCCGCCTGGTACACGCACATCCGCTCGCAGCGGCTGGTCGACGGGCCGGATGAAGTCCACAAGTGGACGACGGGCCGCAATGTGATCCGGGCGTTCAAGGAGCATGGCACAACGGCCTCGGCCGCTGGCGGCGATATGCTCTAACATCGGTGCTTATTGGAGAGGCGCCGTCCGATCGGGCGGCGCCTTTTTCATGCCTGCGGCAACGCGTCATCCGGCAGCGCATCGGGGCGTGCGAGACGCGGCCGGGCGTGGCGTATCCAGCGGTAGAGCGCGGGCAGCATGGTGGCAACAATGACTATTTTGATGATGAGGTACACGCCCAAATCCACCGGCAGCAGGATTAGCACTGCCAGCACCGCCGCGAAGGAGATCGTGACGAACGAGAGATTGAGTGCGTAGGACATCGGTGTTGCACCAACCCGTACCATGAGATCGGGATGCGTCCCGGCCTTCGCCAGCACCGCACGGACGAACGGGACATAGGTGGCGCTGCGATCCTCGAAGTCGGCGACCCCGGCGAAGCTCTGGTTGTCCACCTCAACCGTGCGGCCGTCGGTGAAGCTGAGCACCAGATCGTGGCGGCGGGTCTTGAAGCGGGTCGGTGCGTAACCGAGGCGCACGCCCTTCAGCTCCGCCCAAGGGTAGCGCGCCAGCCGCGCGTCGGCGGTCTGCACCACCAGCGCGTCGTCCTCGACACGCCATTCGGTCTCGCCCGCCTCGAACAGGTTGCGGCGCTTTCGGTAGATGACGGTCATGTTGCCCCCGCGGGCACGATTCCCGAAATGGCGGCGCGAGGCAAATCGGCGGGGCTTCGGTTATGGTGATTCCATGAGCGATTTGAACCTGCCGCCGAACGCGTTCCACAAAATGGATATGAGCGACGATGCGGCGTTCTATGCCGAGGCGCGGCTTGTCACCCACATCGACGACGCCGCCATCGCGGCACTGACGCGGTTCTATCGTGAGCGGCTGCCGGCGGGCGGCACCATCCTCGACCTGATGAGCAGTTGGGTGAGCCATCTGCCGGACGACGTGACGTTCGGGGAGGCGATCGGGCACGGGATGAATGCCGAAGAGCTGGCGGCCAATCCGAGGCTCAGCCGGTACTTCGTGCAGGACCTCAATCGCAATACGGCGCTGCCGTTCGAGACCGAATCGCTGGATGCGGTGCTGATCTGCGTGTCGATCCAGTATCTGCAACATCCGATCGGCGTGCTGGCCGAGTGCCTGCGCGTGCTGAAGCCGGGCGGGCAGATCGTCATCAGCTTTTCCAACCGCTGCTTTCCGACCAAGGCCGTTGTGATCTGGCAATCGCTGGGCAACGAAGATCATGCGCGGCTGGTCTCGATGTATTTGCATTGGGCCGGCTTCGAGGCCGTCTCGCCGTATCTGCTGGTCGAAGGCGTCGACAGCGATCCGATGATTGCGGTGTGCGGACGCAAGGGATGAGACGCCGGTTCTTCGTCTATGTGCTGGCGAGCGCGGCGCGCGGACGACCACGCACCTATGTCGGATGGACCAACGATCTCGATGCACGGCTAGACAAGCACAATACCGGGCGCGGTGCGAAGGCGACGCGCGGGCACGAATGGATCCTGTTCTATGCCGAGCGCCACAAATCGCGCATCGGCGCGATGCGGCGCGAATGGGCCCTGAAACACGATCGCGTTTTTCGCGCAACGTTGCGCGACGGCGTGCTCGAGGCGCTCGCCTAGACGATACCGACCACGCCGTTGTCGATCAGCCGTTCGAGGTCGGCGCCGAAGCCGAATTCCTTGAGGATGGCTTTGGAGTGCTGACCGATATCGGGCGCGAGGCGCGGCGGCGTTTTCGCTTCGCCGGCGATGCGCACGGGGCTGTCCACCGTCTTCAGATGCGAATCCTCGATCGGCTTGAAGAAGCGGTTCACCGCGACCTGATCGTCCTCGATGTGCTCGGCGGTGCGCGTGACGGTGCCGACGGGAAGGCCGGAGACCTTGAAGCGCTCGAGCCAGGTTGGCCAGTCCGCGGTGGTGAATTCCTCCGCAAGCAGCGCGGAGAGTTCGACGACGTTCGCCTTGCGCAACTCCTTGTTCGCGAAACGCGGATCGTCTTGCAGATCGGGCCGTTCGAGCAGCGCGGTGAGGCGCGGCCAGTCGCGCGTGTCATTGATGATGGCGAGGATGAACCAGCGGCCGCAGCCGGCGCGATACAGATTCATGAGCGCGCTGCGTTCGCGCGGCGCGGCGAAATCGGCGTTGCACAGTGTCGCCTGCGCATAGACACCGTTGGACCAGAGGCCGTTGGCGAGGAGCGAAGTGTGCACCTCCCCGCCCTTCCCCGTTTTCATGCGGCGATAGAGGGCGCTGACGATGCCGGCGTAGAGCGCGGTGGCGGTGGGATGGTCCCCCATGCCGGGCACCGAAAATCCCGGCGGCGTGTCGGGCGAGGCGCGCACGTGATCCATGAGGCCGGAGCGCGCCCACCATGCGGTGGCGTCGTAGCCGGTGCGATCGGCATCCGGCCCCTCTTCGCCATAGGGCGTGATCGAGGCGTAGATCAGCTTCTCGTTGAGCGGCATCAAATCGGAGGCGCAGAGGCGGAGCTTGCGCCGGACCGGGCCGGGAAAGTTGGTGACGAAGACATCCGCCTTCTTCAGCAGCGTCTCGAAGATGCGCCGGCCGTCGGCATCCTTGAGATCGAGCGCGAGACTCTCCTTGTTGCGGTTGTCGAGGATCCAGCCGAAGTCGACATCGCAGGGCGGGACACCCGGCATGTGGCGGAACTGGCGGTAGGAGTCGCCAACCTCGGGCGGCTCGATCTTGATCACCCGCGCGCCGAAATCGCTGAGGATGGTGGCGGCCGCCGGGCCGGCGATGAAGCTCGCGCAATCGAGCACCAAGAGGTCGCTGAACAATCCATCTGCCATGTGAGCTTCCCCGCCATTTCGCTGCCCACATTAGAGCGCAGTTGAGGCGCGGGGTCATCTCCTTGAATTTGCGAGAGAAACGCGACGGCAATTTTATTGCGGAATTGAACCTCGGTTTTTGTCACCCCTACTCCCTCCCCTTTGCAGATGGGTGGGCTGAGGGACCAAGGACTCTCTTCCGCATTCCACAGCGGCGAATTGTTTTGAAGTTTCTCCCCTTACGCGTCCGTCCATCGCCATTGATGGACTCATCCAATCAGCAGCGTATCTGTAGCCGATACCAGATCGTGTCAGCAGTGTTCGCGCTCTCTGCCGCCAAATAGAGTCCGGTCGCAACAGGAGGCATCCATGGCAGTGAACATTCGCGAGGCGCGGCAGGGGGATGAGAGCGAGGCGGGGCCGATTTGTTATGCGGCGTTCGCGGCGATTGCCAATGCGCACAATTTTGCGCCGGACTTTCCGAGTCCGGAGGTCGCAACCGGTGTCATCGGTTCGATGATCGGCGACCCGGGCGCATTCGGTGTGGTCGCGGAGCGCGATGGCAAGATCGTCGGCAGCAACTTCCTGCACGAGGGCGACAGCATCGTGGGCGTGGGGCCGATCACCGTCGATCCCGGCGTGCAGAACGAGGCGGTCGGGCGCGCGCTGATGGATGCGGTGATGCGGCGCTCGGAAGAGAAAGGCCGCGCGGGCGTGCGCCTGGTGCAGGCGGGCTATCACTGCCGTTCGCTCGCGCTCTATTCCAAGCTCGGCTTCGAGATCCGCGAACACCTGACCTGCATGCAGGGGCCGGCTTTGCGTGTGGTTATTCCGGGCGTTGCGGTGCGCAAGGTAGGCGAGAGCGACATCGCTGCCTGCGATGCGCTGTGCTTTGCTGTGCACGGACATAACCGCTCTGCCGAGCTGCGCGCGACGGTGGCACGCGGCGGCGCGTTGGTGACCGAGCGCGCGGGGCGCATCACCGGCTACACGACAGGCGTTTCGTTCTTCGGCCACACGGTCGGCGAGACGAACGACGATGTGAAGGCGCTGATCGGCGCAGCCGATGCCTTCTTGGGGCCAGGCTTCCTCGTGCCGTCGCGTAACGGCGATCTCATGCGCTGGTGCTTCGCGAAGGGACTGAAGATGACACAGCCGCTGACCTTGATGACGCGCGGGCTCTACAACGAACCGAGTGGAGCGTATCTGCCTTCGATTTTGTATTAGAGCGGCATTCCGTTCACACTAACAAGGCTGCTTTCGCCACCCGAGGTAGCGCTACCAGCCAATTGCATATCGAACGTAGAGGACCACCGCCCAGCCGCACAGCAGTACGAACCAACCGAGGAGGACCTTTAATCCAATGACCGGTTGAGAATGCCCGGCGCGGCGCACACCCATTGTGATCAAGAATGCGGACACAAGCACCGCTGGAATAAAAAGATCAGTGATGGTCTCGCGGTGGACGTAGTCACCGTTTGCTGATGCAGTGAGTTGCAGACTCAGGATCACGAGAACAAGGACGCTGATAACTGGAAAAATTGACCACGCCGAAATTCCAAGACTCTGTCTCCACGAGAGAGGAGAGACTTGCCATTTCAAAATTGGCGCAGAGACGGCTGTCAGTAAGACCGAAATTCCCAGTCCGAAAAATGCTTGAAAGACGAGCAAGCTCCACAAATTCAGCCCCCGCAACATCTGGGTTCGCATCATACTCTGACGACGCGTTACATGCACCACCGATCAGGTGGATGATCCTGGGTCCCCTTCCCTCGCATGACGCGCTGACGCGCGTTCATGCTCGCCGGGGATGACAGGTGAGTGGGTTGCGGTATGCGTTGGCGCGGTTAGACACTCTGTCAACGCGCTCACCCTGATGACGCGCGGGCTCTATAACGACCCGATTGGAGCGTATCTGCCATCGATTTTGTATTGAGCACACCAGTCAGTGCGGAGGTCATTCGATTGGAACGAAGATCGAATGGCGCACCTGTCCCGACACCGCCTTCGACAGATGCCCCTTTCCACTCACGTCTTCGACGAGGATGACTTCGCCGGCCCCGATCACGCGCTTCTCGCCGTCGCTCGCGGTAATTTCGACACCTGCGTCCAGGTTGATGATGAATTGCCGGCGCGGAGCGCGATGCCAGTCGAGGTCGTAGCTACCCGATGTTTCGCGGAAGATGATGCCGGTTGCGGGATGACGAGCGGACATCTTTCCGAAAGGGTGATCGTGTGTCCATTGAACCTCTATGTCGCGGAAGTGGGACTCACCTGAACTGTCTTCATAGAGATTGTGGATGCGCATGCCCGTCTCCCGTGTTCTGCCTCGTAGTTACACCCGTTGCGTCTTGAGCCATGCTAGCGCGCCGTTGGCAGCGGCGGCACCGGTGGCGAAGCAGGCTTGCAGGAGGTAGCCGCCGGTGGGGGCTTCCCAGTCCAGCATTTCGCCGGCCGCAAAGACTCCCGGGAGGGAGCGGAGCATCAGGTGTTCGTCTAGTGCTTGGAATGCGATGCCGCCGGCGGTGGAGATGGCGCGGTCGATTCCCGGTGGGCTGCCGAGGCGAAGCGGCACGGACTTGATGTGCTTCGCCAACGTTTCCGGATCGGGGACGAAGGCGGCGCCGTGCACCTCGCGCAGCAGATTGATCTCCGGCGGCGAGAGGCGGAGCGCCTTGCGCAGATAGTTCGATAGCGAGTCCTTGCCGCGCGGTTTCTTCAGGCGTGTGACGATATCGCTTTCGGATAGATCGGGGCGCAGATCGAGCGTCAGTTCGGCGAGGCCATTGCGCGCCACCGTTTCGCGCAGCGCTTTCGACAGCGCGTAGATCGCGCCGCCTTCGATGCCGTAGCGTGTGATGACCGCTTCGCCGCGAACGGTGTGGCGCGCGAGGCGGAAGAGCACATTCTTGAGCGGCTGGCTGGCGAAGCGGGTGCGGAACGGTTCGCTCCACGCAATGGTGAAGCCGCAATTGGCGGGGAGCAGTGTGTGGATGGCGACGCCTTTCTTCTCTAGCAAGCGCGTCCAGCCGCCGTCGGAGCCGAGCTTTGGCCAGCTTGCGCCGCCGAGCGCGAGGATCGTTGCGTGCGGTTTCACGCGAACGAGCGCGCCGGACGCATCGCGGAACGTCAGCGCACCGTTGTCACAGCCGCGCCATTCGTGCCGCATGCGGAACTGGACGCCCTGTTCGCGGAGACGCGCGAGCCAGGCGCGCAGCAGCGGCGAGGCTTTCATCGCCTTCGGGAAGACGCGGCCGCTGGTGCCGGTGAAGGTTTTCTGGCCGAGACCTTCCGCCCATGCGATCAAGGCGGACGGCGGGAAGCCTTCGAGCATTGGACGCAGTGTGTCCGCGGCCACCCCGTAGCGCATGAGGAACGTCGCGAAGGCTTCCGAATGCGTGAGGTTCAAGCCGCCGCGGCCGGCCATGAGAAACTTGCGGCCCACCGACGGCATGCGGTCGTACACCGTGACGGCGACGCCGTTGGCGCTCAGCACCTCCGCCGCCATCAATCCGGCCGGACCGCCGCCGATGATTGCGGCGGAGCGCGGTGCAGAGTCTTCAGCCAAAGGCGAGCCGGTCCTTGTTGTCGCGCATCAGGCTGGAAAGACCTGCCAGCTTCTCGAAGCCGAGGCCCGACGGAACGCCGGTTTCATCGTCCGCGATCATCGCCTTGTAATTCGCGCTTGCCACCTTCTCCCATTTGCCGGCCGGCTTCTTGATCTCGAGCTGCGCCATCGTCGCCTTCAGGACGAGGCGGACGATGGGGTCGCGAAACGCGGGCGGCTTCATCAGGCTGGGATGATCGCCCGCCATCTGGAATCCGTTGGCCAGCGCCCATGCGTTGAGTTCGTCTTTGGTCATCGGGCGGCCCTTGCTTGCGACAGGGCGAACCTAGCACCGGCGCACTGGGATATATAAGTAACGACGCCATGCTTCGCCTGACCGAGATAAAGCTGCCGCTCGACCATGGGCCGGACGCCCTGCGCGCCGCGGTCCTGAAAAAGCTGCAGATCGGCGGCGACAAGCTGACCGGCTTCAGCGTGTTCAAGCGGGCGCACGATGCGCGCAAGAAGAACGCCATTGCGCTGATCTATACCGTCGATGTCGCGCTGAAGAACGAAGCGCACGTGTTGCAGCAGTTTTCGCGCGATCCACATGTGAAGCCGGCGCCGGACATGGAGTACCGCTTTGTGGCGCAGGCGCCCGCAGATCTGCGGCGGCGGCCGGCGGTGATCGGCGCGGGGCCGTGCGGGTTGTTTGCGGCGCTGATCCTGGCGCAGTCCGGCTTTCGGCCCATCATCCTGGAGCGCGGCAAGGTGGTGCGCGAGCGCACGAAGGACACCTGGGGCCTGTGGCGCAAATCGGTACTCAACCCGGAATCGAATGTGCAGTTCGGCGAAGGTGGCGCCGGCACGTTCAGTGACGGCAAGCTCTACAGCCAGATCAAGGACCCGCGGCATCTGGGGCGCAAGGTGCTGACCGAATTCGTGAAGGCGGGAGCGCCGGAGGAGATTCTCACGGATGCGCATCCGCATATCGGAACCTTCCGGCTGGTGACGATGGTGGAGGCGATGCGCGAGACGATCGAGAACCTCGGCGGGGAGTATCGCTTCCAGAGCAAGGTGGTCGATATCGATGTCGCGACGCTTTCGGATGGCACGCGGCAGGTCGCCGGTGTGGCTCTGGAAGACGGCGCGCGGATCGAGGCCGATCATGTCGTGCTCGCGGTTGGGCATAGCGCGCGCGATACGTTCGAGATGCTGTACGAACGCGGCGTCGATATCGAAGCGAAGCCATTCTCGATTGGATTTCGCATCGAGCATCCGCAATCGCTGATCGACCGGGCGCGGTTTGGGAAGTCGATTCCGGAGCTGGGCGCGGCGGAGTACCGGCTGGTGCATCACGCTTCGAATGGGCGCGATGTGTACAGTTTCTGCATGTGCCCGGGCGGCACGGTGGTCGCGGCGACATCGGAGCCCGGCTGCGTCGCGACAAACGGCATGAGCCAGTATTCGCGCAACGAGCGCAACGCCAATGCCGGGATCGTGGTCGGCATTACGCCGGAACGTGACTATCCGGGGCATCCGCTGGCGGGGATTGCGTTGCAGCGCGAGCTCGAGGCGCGCGCGTTTGTTGCGGGCGGCAGCACGTATCAGGCGCCGGGTCAGAAGGTCGGCGACTTTCTGGCCGCGCGCGCGTCAACGGTGTTCGGCAGTGTGGTGCCGTCGTATAAGCCGGGTGTGCATCTGACGGATTTGTCTTCGGTGTTGCCGGAGTTTGCGATTGCCGCGATCCGCGAGGCGCTGCCGGCGTTCGAGCGACAGATCGCGGGCTTTGCGATGGCGGATGCGATGTTGACGGGTGTCGAGACGCGCACGTCGTCGCCTATCCGGATACGGCGGGGCGCGGAGTTCGAGAGTTTGAACACGCGCGGGCTCTATCCGGCGGGCGAAGGCGCGGGGTTCGCGGGCGGGATTTTGTCGGCGGGGGTCGACGGCATCAAAGTCGCCGAGGCGGTGGCGAGGAGTATTGTCGCTCTATCTTCGCGTTAAACTCAGGTTGTCATCCCGGCCGCAGTGAAGCGAAGCGGAACGGAGAGCCGGGACCCACCCCTCCGCGAAGACGGTGCCCAACCTTTGAGATCGACTTGCCGGCCCAGTGGGTCCCGGCTCGCACTCCGCTTCGCTTCGTTTGGCCGGGATGACAATCAAAGGATTGGGGATAGGAAGAAGAACACCGTGCAGAGGATGGTGGCCCTCCTCTAAGAAGAGAAGAAGGAGATTCCCCTGAGCGCTGCTGCCGAGAGACGCGATCCGAAGTTCGAGGTGTTGAAAGACATCTTCGGCTACGACGTGTTTCGGCCCGGGCAGGAGCAGGCGGTCGATGCGGTGCTGGCGGGGCGCAATGTCCTGACCGTGATGCCGACCGGCTCCGGCAAGTCGCTGTGCTTTCAGGTTCCGGCGCTGGTGATGAGCGGGCTCACCGTCGTGGTGTCGCCGCTGGTGGCACTGATGGCCGACCAGGTGGCGGCGCTGAAGCTCGCCGGCGTGGCGGCGGAGACCATCAACTCGTCGCGGCTGCGCGAGGACAATGTTGCGGTGTGGCGGCGCGCCGCGGCGGGTGAGGTGCGGCTCCTATATATGTCGCCTGAGCGGCTGATGACCGAGCCGATGCTGGCGGCGCTGGCACGGCTCCCGCTCAAGCTGATCGCGATCGACGAGGCGCATTGCATCTCGCAATGGGGGCCGGCGTTCCGCCCGGAGTATGAGGCGCTGTCGCGATTGCGCGACGTTTATCCGCGCGTTCCGCTGATCGCGCTGACGGCGACCGCCGATGAGTCCACACGCGCCGATATCGCGGCGAAGATTTTCGGGCGTTCGGTGGAGCAGATCGTGCTCGGCTTCGACCGGCCGAACATCAAGCTGACGGTTGCGCCGAAGCAGAACTGGAAGGACCAACTCGTCGCGTTCGTGCGGGCGCATCCCAAGCAGAGCGGCATCGTCTATTGCCTGTCGCGCAAGCGCACGGAGGAAGCGGCGGAGCTGTTGAACAGTCACGGCATCGCCGCCCTTGCCTATCACGCCGGCATGTCGAAGGAGATGCGGGAGACGAACCAGAACCGCTTCATGACGGAGCCGTCGCTGGTGATGGCGGCGACCATCGCGTTCGGCATGGGGATCGACAAATCCGACGTGCGCTTTGTCTTCCATGCCGACCTGCCCGCGAGCCTGGAGGCGTATTATCAGGAGATCGGGCGCGCGGGGCGCGACGGCGACGTGGCGCGGGCGCACATGCTGTTCGGGCTCGGCGACATCCGCATGCGGCGGCAGTTCATCGACGACGAAGACTCGAACGAAGACCGCAAGCGGCGCGAGCATCAGCGGCTTGGCGCGCTCCTCGGCTATTGCGAGACGCCGACCTGCCGGCGGCAGGTGCTGCTCGGCTATTTCGGCGAGGAGGCGGAGCCTTGCGGTAATTGCGATGTCTGCCTCGACGGCGTGGCGCTCGCCGACGGCACGAAGGAAGCGCGGCTGGCGCTCGACATGATTCAGCGTACAGGCGAACGCTATGGCGCGACGCACATTGTCGATCTCATCACCGGCAACGAGACAGAGCGGATCACCGCGAGCGGACAGAACCGGCTGCGCGTGTTCGGCAAGGGATCGCAACACAAGGCGCCGTTTTGGCGCACCTTGATCCGCCAGCTGGTGGCGGGCGGTTATCTGCATCACGACATCTCCGGCTACGGCGGACTGCAGCTGATGGAGAAGGGTCGTGCAGTGCTGAGCGGCGATGTCGAGTTCCACTACCGGCCGGATAGCGTGGCCAAGCGCGCGGGACGCAAGGCGAAGCTTGAAGAGGCAGCAGCGACGTTGACCGACGCGCAGTCTTCGCTGCTTGGCGTGCTCAAGCAGCTGCGGTTTTCCATCGCCAAGGCACGCGGCGTGCCGGCCTATGTCGTGTTCTCCGACCGGACGTTGCAGGAGATGGCGCGGCAGGCGCCACAGGATCTCAGCGCGTTCGCGGTGGTGAGCGGCGTCGGTGCCTCGAAGCTGCGCGACTTCGGCAACGCCTTTGTTGGCGCCATCCGCAAACATCTGCAAAGCGCAACAGGCCAATAGCGCGCCGCTGTTACGCGATCCCGAGGCGCACGTTGCGGACGGGGTCGAAGCCGAAGCCTTTGGGCTGGCGGCCGGATTTCGCATAGGCCGCGAGGCGCGGGCGATCCCAGATGCGGCGGCGGAAGGCGTTGAGCGCCGGCAGCGCGTCGAGGGCTTTGGGGAAATAGGCGCACACTTCGTCGAGGTGCGTCACCGCGTAGAAATCGGCGTAGCTCAGGCGATCGCCGGCGAAATAGGGCCGGTCACCGAGCCAGTGCTCGAGCAACGTCAGCGACGCGGGAAGGCCTTCGCGTTCGAACGCGGCCGCGGCCTCCGGCTTGTCGGAGCCGGGCATCCAGAAGTGATCCCACAGACGCTGCTGCGCATCGCGGACACCTTCGGATGACATCTCACAGCGCAAGGCTTCGGCCGGCGATGCACCGGTGAGTTCGAACTTGCGCGCTACATGACGGTAGATCACCTGGCTCTGGACCAGTGTCACGCCGTCCATCTCGAGTCGCGGCATCTGGCCGAACGGCATCTCTTTCTTGAGCGCCTGCCAGCCGGCGAAGTCCACGCGCACATCATCGAGGGGCGCGGCGGCATCCTCGAACATCAGACGCACCGGTTCCCCAAGGCCGCGAAAGCCGAAATAGGTGAGCCGCGGAATACTCATGGGTGCCTCCAGGGCGTTTCAGGCGTTTCGCGATGATGACGAACGGCAGTCTCGCAATTCGACACCCGGCAGACAAATTCCCGGGGTCCGAATTGGCGCCGGGTAGCGAGCCATCCATCAACTGAATCAAGCGGATAGCAAGGGCGGAGGGGCGATGTTAGGAAGGGCCGGCATGCCTCCCCGGCCCCCTTCACCGGCGCGTGTCGCCACCGCGTTTCTTGCCGCCGCCCTGCTCGCGAGCGTCGCGGCGCGCGCGGCCGATCCGCAGCCCTATTCGATCAAGCTCGACTCGACCGGCAGCGACACGGTCGATGATGCGATGAACACCACATCGCTGCTCGTCACACTGCGCGACAAGGCACCGGCCGGGCCGTTCGCGCTGGTGACGCGCGCGAAGGAGGATGCCGGGCGCCTCGTCACCGTGCTGCACAGCTTTGGGTTCTATGCGGCGAAGGTTTCGATCCTGATCGACGGGCATGACGCGGGCGATCCCGCACTCCTCGCGATCCTCGACGCGGTGCCGGCGGGACAGCCGGTCGCGATCCAGGCGAAGGTCGACAAGGGGCCTGTTTATACCATCCGCTATCTCGAAGTGGACGGCGTCGATGAAGAAGACGCGGAAACAAAGCTCGGGCTGATCACGGGGCGGCCGGCGATCGCTTCGAACGTGCTCTCCGCCAGCACGCGCCTTCTCACCGCATTGCAGGAAGAAGGCTATGCGCTCGCCAAAGTCGATCCACCGATCGCGTACGCAGACGACAAAGCGCATGTGGTGGACGTCCTCTACAGGGCCACACCGGGGCCGAGGGTGAATATCGGCGCGATCGAGATCGCGGGCCTCAAGGATGTGCACGAAGGCGTGGTGCGCGAGTCGATCACGGTGGAGACCGGCGATCTCTACAAGCCGACGAAGATCGAGGAAGCACGGCAGGCGGTGCTGAGCCTTGGCGTATTCTCCGCCGTCGGCGTGAAGGCGAGCGACTCGCTCGATGCCGAGGGGCGCGTGCCGCTGACCTTCACGGTGGCGGAGCGGCCGATGCATGCGGTCGCGCTCACTGCGGCGTACTCCACCGATCTTGGCGCCAGCGCGAGCGCGAGCTGGTCGCACCGCAATCTGCTCGGCAATGCGGAGCAGCTGAATCTGTCGGCGGCGGTGAACGGGCTAGGCGGCAGCGCGACGCAATCGCTCGGCTACAACGTCACCGCACAATTCCTGAAGCCGATGTTCTGGGCGCGCAACCAGACGCTGGAGGTCGATCTTTCCGGCATCAAGCAATCGCTCGAAGCCTACGACCAGACGGCGGAAAGCGCGGCGATCTATGTGAAGCGCAAATTCTCGACGCTGTGGAGTGGGAGCATCGGGCTGACCGGCGGGCGCGATCAGGTGGAGCAGCAAGGCGTCTCGCGCACCTATGACCTGATCAACCTGCCCGTCACCGTCGCTTATGACAGCACCGGCGTCACCGGATTGCTCGAAGATCCGGTGCGCGGCGTGCGCGCGGCGTTCGGGCTCACGCCGAGCATGCCGTTCAATCACGCGCCGTTCTTCACGACCATACAGGCGACGGGCTCGGGCTATATCGATGCGTCGGACTGGATCGGCGCCAAGCCGGGACGCAGCGTGATCGCGGTGCGCGGGCTGCTCGCGAGCATCCAGGGCGCGGGGCAGTTCGACCTGCCGCCGGATCGTCGCCTCTATGTCGGCGGCAGCGGCACGGTGCGCGGCTACAAGTATCAGTCGATCGGGCCGTTGTTCCCGAACGGCGATCCGATCGGCGCGACGGCGGCGGATTCGGCGAGCATCGAATTCCGCCAGCGCTTCGGCGAAGACTTCGGCGCCGCCGTGTTTGTCGATGCCGGACAGACAAGCACCACGCGCGTGCCGTTCAACGGGCCGGTGTTCGTCGGCGTCGGCGCCGGTGTCCGCTACTACACATCCATCGGGCCGATCCGTGCCGATATCGCGATACCGCTGTCGAGGCCGGCGCATGGCGATGCGTTCGAGATCTATATCGGCCTGGGGCAGAGCTTCTGATGCCCCGCTGGCTGAAACGCACGCTGTGGGGCGTTACCGCTGTTGTCGGCATTCCGGTGCTGGCGGCCTTGCTGCTCTATCTGCTGGCCGACACCGGACCAGGGCGGTGGAGCATCGAGGGCCTCACGTGGTTGATCACGCGCGGACACGTCTCCGTCACGGGCCTCGATGGTGAATTTCCGAATGCGCTGAAGGCGCAGCATGTGGAGATCGCCGATAAAGAGGGCGTCTGGCTGGTGCTCGACGACGTGGCGATCGAGTGGCAGCCATGGGGATTCCTGAGCGACAATGTTGCGGTGAAGTATGCGCATGCACGGCACGGGACGTGGCTGCGCCTGCCAATCTCCAACCAGCGCAATCTGCCGCCCGACACCACGCGCTATGACATCGCGGAGATCGTCATCGACCGCGCCGATTTCGCGGCGTGGCTCGCGGGACGGCCGTTCGCGCTCGGGATTCGCGCCCGCGGCCACTACACGAACGAGAACGATGCGCAGTGGGTGGTCGATGCCGCGGGTAGTGGCGGAGGTCACTACCACAGCGAAGGCACCATCGACGCGCAGCAGTTCACCGCGACGCTTACCGCGCGTGAGCCGGCGCATGGGTTTCTCGCGGGGCTTGTTGGGTTGCCGGACGCCGGCGCAACAGCGGTCGATGCGCGCGTGTGGGGACCGCGCAGGGCGGAGAATATCGACGCGACACTGCATTCCGGCACCGCCGTCGTGCGTGCGGTCGGCGGCTTCGATCTCAATGCACGCACCGCCAATCTCGATGTCCATGCGAACAGCGGTGCGATGGCGCCGCGGCGCGATCTTTCGTGGAACAGCTTCACGCTTGAAGGCCATCTGCGCGGCAGCTTCTCCCAGCCGGACGCATCAGGGCATCTGTCGGTCAGCAACTTCAGGCTCGCGGGTGCCGGAGCGCGGACGATCACCGGCGATCTCAGCGGCAGCGGTGGCACGCTGCACTTCGTGGGAACAGCGGACGGCACGCAGATTCCCGGCCGCGAGCCGAACGTGCTCGCGGCGGCGTCGCTGGCACTGACGATCGATGCCGACCTCAATCGCGATGCGCCGTTGGTTGTGTTCCACGGCACGCATCCGCTGGTGAGCCTCAACGGCCGCGCGACGCTGGACACGCACACGGTGGTCGACGCCACGCTGCGGCTGAAGCGGGTGGCGCCGTTTGCGCAGCTCGGCGGCGTGGATATCGATGGCGATGCGGCGCTGACCGCGCACGTCGATACTGCCAGTGAGGCCGATGCGTATGCGGTGAGCGGCGTTGTGAATGCGGCGGGACCGGCGTTGCTGTCGCGGGTCGTTGGGCGCAATGCGCGTATCGATTTCGCCATGCGCCGGAGCGGCAACAGCTTCGCCATCGACAAGGCGCACATCCAGAGCCCGACACTGACGCTCGACGCGCAGGGCAGCCAGCAGGACGACACGCTCGACTTCAACTACACCGCAAAGCTCGCCGATATGTCGCGCGTGCTTTCGACCTTGGTGGGATCGCTGTCATCGGAAGGCCGCATTCAGGGCGGCGCGAAGGACTTCGCGGTCACGGCAACAGCAGACGGCAAGCTGGCGACCAAGGGGTACGCGCAGGGTCCGGTCAATCTCACCCTCGCGGCCACGCATGTGCCAGACAACGCGACCGGCACGCTCGACGCGCGCGGCCGGTTCGACTCCGCACCGTTGCGGCTCAACGCGTCGTTCGATCCGCGCGGCAGTGGATTTCATCACATTGCGCTGAAGACGCTGGAGTGGCGCAGCGTGCGGGCAAACGGCGACTTCACGGTGCCAAGCAATTTCCGCAGCGCAGTCGGACACAGCGAAATCCACATCGCGCAGCTTTCCGATATCGGGCTTCTGATCGGCCAGACGATCAAGGGCGCACTGCACGGCACGGTCGATCTTGCGAATGAGGGCGGACGGACGACGACGCGCATCAATGCGAACGCGAGCGGGCTTGCGGTGGCCGGCATTGCGGCGCAATCGCTAGGCATCGACGGACGCATCGGCGATCCGCTCGGAAAGCCTGACGCCGCACTCACGCTGAAAGCGGGCGGTCTTGTTGTGGCTGGTGTCGGCGGCGATGCAACGGCGCAATTGAACGGGCCGTTCGCGGCGCTGCGTGTGGGGCTTACCGGCGACTTCAAGAACGGCGGCGATGCGATCCCGCTTGTGGCCGACGCGACGCTCGATCTCGATGCGAAGAAGGGGACGCTGGCGCGGCTCGAGACCACCTATCGCGGCGAACCGTTCCGCCTCATCGCACCGGCGCATGTCGATTTCGCGAATGGCGGGCTCGCGGTCGACCGGGTGGTCCTGCTCTCCAACTCCGCCGAGATCGCGTTGGCCGGGCGTATCCGGCCGGAGCTGGCCGCCACGCTCACCTTGCGCAATGCCTCGCCGGAGCTGATCAAGATCTTCGTCCCGTCGCTCGACGCCGAAGGCACGCTTTCGGGCGATGCGAAACTCGCGGGAACGCTCGAGGCACCGAAAGGCACCTATTCGCTGCGCGCCACCGGCGTCCGCTTGCGCGGCCAGGCGAGCGGCTTGCCGCCGGCGACCATCACCGCC